>ERZ1643247.564-NODE-564-length-44528-cov-25.990489_pt1 | contig 44528 bp, 33 predicted proteins | sample MGYA00579264_ERZ1643247 | MGnify/ENA primary metagenome ERZ1643247 (study PRJEB29033, sample SAMEA4952262) | chicken gut metagenome | biome: Broiler Chicken; feature: Gastrointestinal Tract; material: Caecum | place: Ireland | collected 2018 | study: Broiler... | reverse complement strand
CGAAGTCGGTAAACCTTTTACAGACGGCAGCCCAATGTGAGCGGTCGCAGACGTCAAAAATTTAAATTATATTTATCTTCAAAACTTTAATTCATTATCATACTACTATAAAACCTTAATGTGTACGCTTACGTATAGCATTCAAAGCGACTATACTGTAAGGACATTGGTTTATAATTTTGTAGCGAGTGTAAAGTCATATTTAAACCGTAAAAGAAAACGGATAGATAAAATTGTTCCATCGGAATATAAAAAAGATATCCAAGGCATTCTTGAAAAGTACTGGAAATCTGGAAGAAAAAAGACTGCTATTGATAAAATAGTTATTATTAGGGATAGGTTCGAACATGAAGAGATTACAGACCTCTCTCTTGTAAAAGAAATTTATACAGATAAAATCGTATATATATTCAAGTATAAACAAGATGATTTTTTAATGTTGGCTAAAAATTGTGTGGATGAGCTTGGTTCGATGAATAGTGAAATTGAATCATACATTAATCTTAACTTAGATTCGCTTCATTTGCGACAAAATTGCCTTTTTTTAAATGCATTTTTCCGTAAGCATAAAGGGAAAAATTATACCTTATTATTCCCTGAAGAAACAGCAGTTGAGATAGCTATGTATGATGAGATGGTTGAGCGTTTATTGCAACGTGATTAAATATATAAAATTTATTACAATATAGATGATGAGTAAAATGGATACAGAAGTTATTGCAACCTCCGCATTTAAATTAGCGATTTCTAAAACTGACTTGCTTAGTCCTTTTGTTAATGAAAAGGATAAAGAGCCATCTTGGGATGGGCATATTTATATTTATACTGATAAAAGGAAAACAAAGGAAAATATAAAGCGAGTTCCTGTACAAGTTAAAGGGGAAGCGGTCAACAGAAGAAAGGTTAAAGAACACATCACATATGATATTGATTATGATGATTTGATGGCTTATTTGTCTGATGGCGGAGCAATATATATTGTTGTTTATATTGATGAAACAACCGGAGAACCTTTGCAAATATATTATATTTCTTTGTTACCTGAAAAAATTAAGAATATTCTTAAAAAAGAAAACAAAGGAAAGTCGCAGCGGTTTAAGAAGTTTCCAGTTAATAAAGCACGAATAATAGTTCCGATACTTGACTATCTCATAAAGATATTGTATAATTTATATCACCATAAAGAGTGCGTGAGGGACAGCCCCTATGACCGCACGGCAACCTGCGAAAGTAAGGTGCCAAAGGCTGATCGATGGGCAAAAAGAAACGCAACTAAAAGGCCCATCGTCCGATGGGCTTTCTTCGTACCTCTTTGTGGAATAAAACGCAAGAGGTATTTTTTATGCAACCGTTGTATCTCCGTTGGCACGGCAAGAGGAAATTGAAGCGCATCCTGCGAGTTTTACAGGAACGCGGGTATCGGAACGTAAGTGATCTTACGGCGGAGTATTCATTCCCCGTGATCGCCGTCGATTGCGAACGGAAAATCTTTTTCGAAAGCCATGCAAGCTATATGGCGGCACATCTCGTTCGTGGGACATTGAAGTTATACGCTTGGGAGGAGGTTATCAATCTTTTATCGTAACTATGGATGTTTTTCTAATATACAAATAGTGTCCATAAAAATATGTGACAGTGATCTATGCGCGTTACAGCAGTGAACGACAAAACGAACAGTCCATCGAAGGACAGCTGCGCATCTGCAATCAATATGCAGAGGCGAACGGCTTGACGGTTTTAGATACCTATATCGACAGAGCAATGACGGGAACGAATGACCATCGCCCCGCTTTTCAACAGATGTTGTCGGACAGTGAAAAGCCGGTGCCGTGGGATATCGTACTCGTATATGCCATCGACCGTTTCGGACGCAATTCTATAGAAATAGCGATCAACAAACAGCGTTTGAAGAAGAACCATAAGACGCTCATTTCCGCCACGCAGCGCACATCGGAGAATATCGACGGCTCAAAGAACCTTGACGGCATTCTTCTGGAAAACGTCTATATCGGTCTTGCCGAATATTATTCCGCAACATATTTTTATGGACACCGGCACAATATAATAGGTCGAAAAAAAAGAATATTATTCTTTCGGGCGTTGCTTATACTTTGCTTTGGCAATGTCGGACGGGGAGCGGCCGGTGTAGCGTTTGAAAACTTTGGCAAAGTGCGAAGCGTTGACGAAGCCCACCAAGCCCGCTACCGCCGTGACGGAATAGTCGGTGGATTGCAACATACTCATGGCTTCGCGCACGCGCGCGTAATTGAGATATTGCATGGGCGATTTGCCGTATGTTTTTTTGAAAGCGTGCGCTAAATAATATTTATTTACGTAAAAATGTTTGGCAAGCGTGTCCAGAGAAATATCGAGCATGTAATAGCTGTCCAGATATTGCGCCATGGCTACCGGCAGTTGCACGCCTTTGCTGTTTTGAATGGTTTGCGGCACCTTTGCGAGCGAGGTTTTTCTGAGAACCACTATCAACAAATTGTTGAAAAGGTTGTTCAAGTAGGCCTCGAAACGGGGCGGACGCTCGGAAAGTTCGCGTTCGAAAGTGCGAACGGCATCGGAAAAGAGTTGCATGCAATCGGAAAAATCGTACAGCAGAATTTTTTCGGATTGGGCGGGCAATTCATTGTCGCTTTCCATGTCGTTCAGTTGCGTAGCGTCGGATGCGGGCGTGCAAAACATGAAATTTTCCAGCGTGAAAAAAACGCAGTCCAGCGGCACGCTTTCCGACGCCGAACATTCGATATGCTGTCTATACGGATTGACGATGATTAAATTGCCGCGTTGTATGGTTATTTCTTTGTCGTCTTGCAAAAAAACGCCTACGCCGCTGAGCACGAACAAAATTTCGCAGTAGGGATGAAAGTGCATTTCGCCGCCGTACAGCGCCGTTGTGCGATGATGCGCATAACCGAGCAGGCGTGTTTGTTCCGACGGCGTATCCTTTGAAAATGTATAACCGCAAACTCTCATTGTTTTCCTCCGCAGAATGTAAAAGCCCGACGAAGTTACTTTATTTATCCGTATAATAGCACACTTTTATACAAAAAGCGCGGTATTTTTCGGGCAAATAGCAATACAGCAAGAATGGAACAGTTCTAAGCAATATTGGGATTGCACCGTGTATATTCGTATGCTAAAATAATAAAGAGTTATATATGCGGGGTTTTCAAATTCGTAGGGTGCGCAGTGGCGCCTGCGAATAGGTGCGGAAAATGAAGAGCGTGCCGAGGGAAAACTTACGCGCACGGAGGGTATCGTATGAAAAAATCGGGCAAACTGTTGACGCTTTTGCTGTCGTGCGTAATGGCATGCGGCATGGCGGCGTTTACGGGGTGTAAATCGGGCGGCGACGAGATAAAAACCGACCCGACCAAAACGCAATTGTATATTTTCAACTTCGATTCGGGGTACGGCACGGCATGGTTCAATTCGCTGATTTCGCGTTTCGAGACGGCGTATGCGAACGAATCGTTCGAAACGGGCAAAACGGGCGTGCAAATCATCCCCGACAACCGCAAAGAATGGTTCACGGGCGGCGCGGGCAGTATCGTTTCGAGCCGAAACGAACTGTTTTACACCGAATACATGTATTTTCAGGCGCCGCACACCGACGGGGCGTACGCCGACATTACCGAGGCGGTTACCACGCCGCTGACGGAGTTCGGCGAGAACAAAAGCATTGTAGACAAAATGACGGCGCAACAGCGCGAGTATTTCTCCGACCCCGTGACGACGGCTACGGGTGAAGGGCAAAACGGCGCGTACGACGCAAGCCAAGACACGCGCAAATACTACGCGTTGCCGCACTACGCAGGCTACGAAGGCATTGTGTATAATATCGATTTGTTCGATGCGCGCGGCTATTATTTCAGCGAATCACGCAAGAGCAATCCGGATATCAACGAGCGTTTCACCGACGACAAAACCGACCTTACGGCGGGACCGGACGGCACGAAAGGCACGGACGACGACGGATTGCCCGCCACGTACGACGATTTCTACATGCTGTGCGATTTCATTGCCGCCGACAGCGGACGCGCGCCGCTCACCTGGACGGGCAAGAATTACAAAACGTACGTAATGGGCGTGCAGACGGCGTTGCATGCCGACTACGAGGGCGCGGAACAGATGCGGTTGAATTTTTCGCTCAACGGCACCGCCACATCGCTTTTGAAAACGTCCGACCTTACTCCCGACGCGCCGTTGGCTATTACGCCTACGAACGCCTACGAGTTGTCGCGGCAGGCGGGGCGGTACTACGGCACTTCGTTTATAGAAAAGGTTGTAAAAACGTCCAATTGGCGTACGGCGCAAGTGTTTAACAGCGGCGTAAGCCAAACGGATGCGCAAACCAACTTCGTGAGCGCGGGCTACGACGGCAAAACCAACGATATCGCCATGCTCATCGACGGTTGCTGGTGGGAGAACGAGGCGCGCAGCAATATCGCGGACGTAGCGTCGCGTTACGGCGCGCCCGACGGAAAGACGCGCAAATTCGGCTGGATGCCGTTGCCCAAAGCCAACGCCGCCAAGGTGGAAGAGGCGAAAGCGAACTTAGCGGCAAACGGCAAATCGCAAACGCTGTACGACACGCTTATGGGGCAGTTCTTTATGAATTCGAGCATAGCGGATTGGAAAAAACCGCTTGCGGAAAAGTTTATCCGCTTTGCGCACACCGACGAAAGCTTGCGCGATTTCTCGCGGATTACGAGCAGCTTAAAAGCGTTTGAATATGAACTTACCGAGGACGACATGAACTCCATGACCGAGTTCGGGCGTTCGTTGCACAAACAGAGAAAGAAGGCGGACGTAGTGTATCCGCAAAGCAAAGCCACGCTGTTTTCCAACAACCAAAGCAAGTTCGAGCGCAACGCGTACTACGGCAGTACGGCGGGCGGCAAAGACTGGACGTTTGCGGCGGAAGCGTTTTTCGAAAATAAACATCTTTCCGCCGAGGAATTCTTCAAAGGCATGATAACCTATCAGAGAAAGTTGTGGAACGGTATGGAGTAAAAAACGCATGCGCGCAATAATGAGGAAAAAACACAAAATCAAGCGAAACGACTTGGTGTTTTACATCGTGTTTATGGCGATTCCCATACTGCATTTTGCTATCTTCTATGTGGGCGTAAACATCAACTCGCTGTTGCTTACTTTTCAAAAAATCGACATCACCGCAGATTCCGTTACGTGGACGCTGTGGGGAAATCTCGGCGCGGCTATCAAAGAAATGTTCCGCATGACGGTGTGGCGCACCGCCGCCCAAGTATCGGTGCTCGGTTGGCTGTTGCTGCTTGTCATCGGCACGCCGCTCGCCTTGCTGTTTTCCTACTATATCTACAAGCGCATGCCGCTCAGCGGCGTGTTCCGCGTGTTGCTGTTTATGCCGAGCATTATTTCGGCAATCGTAATGGTAACGATATTCCAGCAGTTCGTGGAGCAGTTCGTGCCCGAAATTTGGCAAAAGGCGTTCGGTAAAACCATACCGGGCTTGATAGAGAACACGAACGCGCGGTTTGCCACCATCATGTTCTACAACATTTGGGTGAGTTTCGGCGTAAACGTTTTGATGTACGTAAACGCAATGAACGCGATACCGCCCGAGCAGGAAGAGGCGGCAAAGCTCGACGGTTGCGTGGGAATTCGGGAGTTTATCCATATCACGTTGCCCGCCGTGTGGTCTACGTTCGCCACGTTCGTGGTGGTGGGCATAGCGGGCATCTTTACCAGCCAACTCAACTTATTCAGCTTTTTCGGCGGCGAAGCGCCCTCCAACCTCGGCACGTTCGGCTATTGGCTGTACGTGCGCACGCAGGGCGCGGCGTCGCGCGCGGAGTATCCCATACTGTCGGCAATGGGCGTGTGGATGACGCTCGTAGCCGTACCGCTCACGTTGCTTGCCCGTTGGGCGCTCGACCGTTTCGGACCTACCGCCGAGCCGCGTGTGAAAAAGCGTAAGAAAGGGGGTGCGGCATGTTAAAGGCAAAACCGAGATACGAAACGAAGCGGCATTTTTCGCCGCTCACCGTAATCCTCTTAATCGGCTTGATACTGTACGTGATTTCGCTCGTGTATCCGCTTGTGTGGAGCTTGCTCACTTCGTTCAAATCGCCCGCGGAATACCGAATAAACATTACGGGACTGCCCGAAGAATGGATATGGAACTATTCGTTCGTGTTCGAGAAGTTCACCGTGCGCGTTTGGACGGGCAAAACGATGTTGAACGTGGGCGTGTGGCAAATGCTGCTCAATTCCCTGCTGTATTCCGTGGGGTCGGCGGTGTGCGCGGCGTTTATTCCCTGTATCGCGGCATACGCGTGCGCCAAGTTCAAGTATAAAACCAGCAAAATCTTTTTCAATATCGTGGTGGTAACCATGGTGTTGCCCGTGGTGGGCAACCTGCCCAGCGAGATACAAATGGCGCGTTGGTTCGGGCTGTTCGACCAAGTGTGGGGCTTGTGGATTATGAAGTGCAGCGCGCTCGGCATGTACTTTCTCATCTTCCACGCCGTATTCAAATCGTTGCCCGACGACTTTACCGAGGCGGCGAAGGTAGACGGCGCGGGCAACTTCCGAATATTTTTCCGCATCGTACTGCCCGTGGTGCGCAACACGCTCATGACGGTAATACTCATCAAGTTCATCGAGTTTTGGAACGACTATCAAACCCCGCTCGTGTATCTGCCCACGCACCCCGTGATGGCGTACGGCATGTACCAAATGCAAAACACCACCACCAACGGCATGAATTCCGTGCCCATGCGCATGACGGGCGCGATGATAATGCTCATTCCCATTATGATTATCTTTTTGTTGCTGCAAAAACGTTTGCTCGGCAACCTCATGGTGGGCGGCATTAAAGGATAGTATCGGTATTGTCACCCTGAGCGAAGTCGAAGGGTCTAAACCTTATAGAAAATGCTTGTTTTAGATTCCTCGACTGCGTGCCTGTCGGCACTTCGCTCGGCCTGTCGGCACTCCGCTCGGAATGACAAGAGGTTTTTGGCATAACACCCAATTTGTAAACGCAAAAGGCGTTTAAGGAGGTAAAAGAATGCAACAGGCGAAAACGACACAACGACGCATGTGCGCGGTACTTCTGTGCTTGCTCGCTCTTATGCTCGGCATAAGCGTGTGCGCGCATCAGTTCACAAACCGCGCCCGCTCGGCGACGGACGCGGTTTTCTCGGCGGCGTCGGGAGGGGAGCTGTTTGTGCCGCAAAGCACGTACGTGCAGGGCGAAACGCTTACCGTGCCCGCCGTTAAGTGCACGGCGGGAGGCACAACGGTAGACGCAACCGTTTCGTTGCGCACCCCCGACGGTCGGTCGCAAACGGTGAACGAACTGACGCTCACGCAAACGGGCGACTATGTTCTCACGTATGCGGGCGTAGTGGGCGGCGACGTATACACCAAAGACAGCAAGTTTTCGGTGGTTGGCGCGGTAGCTACGGCGGGCGCGAAGTCCTCGATTTCTTACGGAAAAAACACCTATCTGCCCGACGATATGCAAGGGCTGAACGTGCGGCTTGCCGAGGGCGAAACGCTCGACTTTACCGAGATTATCGACCTAAACGATTGGAATAAAGACTTGCCGCTTGTGGAGTTGCTCGTTACGCCCAACCAAATCGGCACGGCGGACTTCTCCGAAATGGTTCTCACGTTTACCGACGTAGAGGACGCGTCGCGCACCATGCGTATTCGTTTGCGGCAGTCGGGACGGCTCACGTGCTATCACGCCGCGGGCGGCGACCAACTGTATACGAGTTGGGAGTATTGGTCGAACAAAGTGTACGTGCAAATGAACTGGGGTTCGAGCTCGTGGCACAGCTTTACGGGCGAATACGAAGACCCGTATCGCAAAACGGGCAATAACTACAACAATCTTGCGCCCACAAAAATAGAAAAACAGTTTGTTTCCATTAAGTTCGACCCTCTGAAAAAGCAACTGTTCTGCGACGCGGCGGACACGTGCACGCAAAACGGACAGTATACGCGCCACGACATTCTGTTTATCGACCTCGACGAAACCAAATGGTTCAACGAGCTGTGGCTGGGGTTTGCTTCCCAAAAAGTGCGCCTTTCGGTAACGGCGGGCATGTATGCCGCGCCCACCGCCAATTTCTTTGTAAAGACGGTGGCGGGCAAAGGCTTTACTTCGCTTGCGTTGCCCGAATCCGCGCCCACGTTGAACGTAGACGTTGCGGAAAACAATGTGCCGCAAGCGCAGACGGGGAACGCGTATCTGTTGCCCGCCGCTACGGCGTTCGATAAATACGGCGACGTGCCCGTATCGGTGGAAGTGTACCGCCAAACGGGCATACACCAAGAGTATGCGGTGGAAAACGGCGCGTTTACGCCCGACGTTGCGGGCGACTACACCGTGAAATACACTGCGCTTTCCCGCACGGGCAAGAAAGCGGAGAAAACGATTACCGTTACGGCGGGCAACTTGCAACCGCTTTCCGTAACCGTTACGGGCGCAACCCTCACGGCTACGGCGGGAGAAGTTTACACGATAAACTCCGCGTGGTGGTCCGTTACGGGCGGCAACGGCGAAACGGCGTCCGCAATCGTGCAAGCGGTGCGCGGGGGCGAAACCATTGCCATCGACGTAGAGGAACTGACGTTTACGCCCGCGCATACGGGAACGTATAAAATCGTGTACACGCTCACCGATACGGCGGGCTTCACGGCAACGGCGGATTACGATATCACGGTAAGTGCGCCCGACGGTTTGCGCTACGTGAACCCGCCCGTTCTGCCCAAAACGTTGATTTCCGGCGGCAGATATATGGTGCCCGCCGTGTACGCCTACGATTACGCTACCGAAACCGAGACGCTTGCCGTGGCAGAAATTACGGACGACAAAGGCACGTATACGGTAACGGCGGGCAACGTGTTCGTGCCCGTGGTGTATGAAAACGGCAACGTTACGGTTTCGTTTAAGGCGGGCGACGCAACCTTGCCGTATTCCATTCCCTGCATCTTGGGCTATACCACGGATAACGACGGTCGGCGATTGCGCGCGGCGGAATATCTCGTGGGCGAGGGCGTGGAAAAAACGCCCGGCAGTCTGTCTACCACCGTTACGGCAACGGCGCAAAACGGCAGTTGGACGTTTGCCAACAAGTTGCTCGTAGACGGCATTTACGCGCAGTTCGGCTTTATGCCGCAAAGTTCGCAGTTCGACGCGCTCACCGTAACGCTCACCGACAGCGAAAATCCCGCGCTGTCCGTATCCGCTTCCATCGTGCCGGAAAGAAGCAGCGGCGCGCTCGAAACGGTGTTCCGCTCGGGCAACGGCGATTTCGTGATAGACAATCTCTTTACCGGCGAGGGCGTAAACGAACTGTCCGTATACTATGACAACGGCGTTTGGACGAACGGAAATTGGCGCATTACCGCGCTCGACGCGCAAGGCAAACCGTTTGCGGGCTTTAAGAGCGACTTCGTGTATCTCACGGTGGCGTTTACGGGCGCGGATACGTCGGGCAAAGCGGCGTATGTGGTAAACAAAATCTCCGACCAACAGATTTCCACCGTTACCCGCGACCGCGGCGAACCGCGTATCGTAATAAAAGGCGACGTGGGCGGCTATAAAGATTTCGAAAGCGAAGTTACGCTTTCCGCCGCTATCGCCGCCGACGTGCTCGACCCCTACACGTCGTTCTCCGTCACCGTATACGACCCCGAAGACGGCATTGTGGAAAGCACGGACGGCGTGCTGTTGCAGTGCGCCGACCCCACGCGCGAATACACCGTTAAGCTTACCAAATACGGCGTATATCGCGTGAGCTACGTGGCAATGGATTCGTTCGGCAATACGCGCAGGTTCAACTATATGTTGCCCGTAGCCGACCGTACCGCGCCCGTAATCGAATTCAAGCACGCGCCCGCGCTTAGCATTGCGGCAAACGGCACGATTGTGATTCCCGATTACACGGTGCGCGACAATCTCAGCGTAGCGGAAAAGATAACCGTAAATAAGTATATCATCAGTCCGTCGGGCAAAACGCACATCTTAAACGGCGAGAGCAACGCGTTGATACCTAAGCAAAGCGGCGCGTATCAAGTGTTTGTAATGGCGTTTGACGAGGCGGGCAACGCCGCCGTGGAAAGCTGGACGGTGCAAGTAGGCTGACGGGAGGAAAAATTATGAAAGGTTGGAAAAAGATACTTTTGCTGTGCCTGTCGGCAGTGCTTGCGTTTTCGGCGTTCGGTTGCAACAAGAGCAAAGGGAAAGGCAGCGGCTCCGAGAGCGGCGGCGATACGCCCGTGCGCTCGCCCGTAACCGAAGCGGAGGGGCACGCGGTGGAAAAGGGCTTGCACGTTTGCGAAAAATCGCTCACGAACGTAAAGATTGTGGCGAACGGGCAAACCGAGTATTCGATTGTGTACGACGCGGGCGATACGAGCGGCTATGCGGCGGACGCGGCGTCGGTGATTCGCAAACACTTTTCGCAAAGCACGGGCGCGCAGTTGCCCGTAGTTACCGATACTTTTCTTAGCGCCGCCGCGCACGACGCCGCCGCAAAGCGCATCGTAATCGGCGTAGACGAGATGTTTGCAAGCGCGGGGCTGAGCATGCCTACCGAAGATATCGGCGCAACGGGTTGCTTTGTAGCCACCAAAGACAACAGCATTTATATCGCGGCAAAAGGCGTGATGGGGCTGTATGCGGGCGCGTTGCGACTTTTGGAAAACGTTATCGGTTTTCACCGCTATTCGAGCGATACCGTGGTGTATGGCGTAGAGGGCGACGTGTATTTGCCCAACTTGCGCATTGTGGATAAACCCGATTTCACCTATCCCGAATACAGCGGCAACTGGTATACCGAGGGCGTGCGCGAAATGGGCTTTATCCGCGGTTCCGAAATCATGCGCGGCGGCGGCGCGGCAAGCAAAGACGACAGCCCGTGGCACAACTCCTTTACGTATATAAATCCCTCCAATATCGGCAAAACCATGGGCTACAGGTTCGAGCAGGACGGGGAGTGGAAAAGCTACAACGTAACCGCCGACATGTTTACGGAAGGACGCGCGCAACTGTGCTATTCGGGCGGCGCGGACGGCGACAAGTTCGACACGATGACCACTATCGTCGCCCAGCAAATGTACAATTCGCTCACCACCAAATTCCCGCATTTGGAAAACTACGGTTTTACGGCGCAGGATATCAGCACGTGGTGCCGTTGCGAACGCTGTCAGGCGGTGTACAATAAGTACGGCACGGGCAGTCCTACCGTGATTTGGTTCTGCAACGAAGTGGCGCGCAAGCTAAACGACGTGTATTTTGCCGCAGACGCGCAAAAGAACGGCACCGCGCCGCGCAAAGTGACGGTAATGTTCTTTGCCTACCAGCAAGTGCGCAAACCGCCCGTAAAAACGGACGCGAACGGCGCGGTGGTGCCGTATAACACCGAAACGGAGCAGTGCACGACGGCGAGCGGGAAAACGTTCGATTGTCCGTCGGTGGTGTGCCGACCCGATACGGCGGTGGTGTTCGCCTCTACCCAAGCCAACTACGTGGATAGCTTTTACGACGATTCCAACGAGGACGCGCAAAACTACCTCGAAGGTTGGAGCAAGCTTACGAAAAACCTGTTTTTGTGGCTGTACCAAACCAACTTCAGTCATTATCTGTATCCCTTCAACTCTTGGGAATCGGTAATCGATACGTATCGCTACTGCCGCAACTACGCAAACACGTGGCTGTACAACCAAGGGCAGTTCACCCAAGTTACGCCCACGGGCTTTACGGTGTTTAAGGAATATATCGACTCGCGCGCCATGCAAGACGTAACCGTGAACTACACCGAACTGAAAAAAAGATTTTTCGACGCGTACTTTATGGACGCGAGCGAGCCGATGCGCAAATTCTTCGACGAACTCGTGCCGCACATGCATAAGCTCGAACAAGACTATCCCGAGCTGAACGGCAGCGTGTACTGCAATATCGCGCAACAACAATTCTGGCCCGTAGGGCTGTTGCAACGTTGGGAAGGGTATATCGCGCAGGCGTACGCCGCCATAGAAAAATATCGCGACAACGCCGAACTCTATGCCAAGCTCGAAAAGCATATCAAAATGGAGAGCATGTTCCCGCGCTATGCGCTCATCGACTTGCACGGCGCAACGTTCTCCGAGCAGGAATTGCAAGCGCGCAAAACGAGCTTTAAGCGCGATGTGCGCGAACTGCAAGTGAGCAATATCAACGAGCACAACGAAATCGACAGCGCCATCGGCACGTGGTAATCGCTACTCTTTGTCACCTTGAGCGCAGTCGAAGGGTCTAAACCTTATAGCAAATGCCCGTTTGAGATTCCTCGACAAGCTCGGAATGACACAAAGGAGTCGCGCAGTCGAAGGGTCTAAACCTTATAGCAAATGCCAGTTTAGAGAATCCTCGGCAAGCTCGGAATGACACAAAGGAGTCGCGCAGTCGAAGGGTCTAAACCTTATATTCTACACGCAAATCTTTCTCGGAGGAGGAAAAAAGTATGAAAAAAAGTAAAGGAATATGGATAGTCGCAGTGCTTGCGCTGTGCTGTTTCGTCGGCGCGTTCGCCGCGGGCTGTAAGAAAACAAAGATTACGCCCTCGTCGAGCATTGCCGTCGTAACGGTAACGCCCGCCACGCTGTCGCTCGATTTGCACGAGAGCAAACAGCTCACGGCGACAAAAAGCAACACGGTGGCGAGCATCGTGTGGTCGAGCGCCGATACGGGCGTGGTTACCGTAGACCAAAACGGCACGGTTACCGCGGTGGGCGCGGGGCAAACGGCGGTTACGGCTACGGCGGGCACGGCGAAAGGCACGTGCGTGGTTACCGTTGCCAACAGCGGCAGCGTGCCCGTGCTGTCGCTCGATACCGAAACGCTTGCCGTGAATAAGGGTGCCACCGCCAAACTCAACGCGTCGGTGCTCTATAAGGGTGCGGAAGTGGCGAGCAACGTTTCGTTTGCCTACGTGGGCGACGAGAACGAGGGCAAACAAGTAGCCACGTTTGTAAAAGACGGCAATTCCATCACGGTTACGGGCGTGGACTTGGGCTACACGGCGGTGAAAGTGAGCGCCATCGTGTACGACGTTCCGCTCACCAAAACGGTGTATGTAAAATGTTGCAATACCGCCGTTACCTTTGCCGTAGCCAATAGCGAACGCCTGACGCCCTCTGCCATAGGCTACACCGTAGATACGTTCGACAGCGTGAGTTACACGGCGGAGGAAGCTACGGAGGCTACGTTTAACAGCTTTACGCCCTCGGTAACGCCGAGCGGCAACGCAAGCGGCACGAGCGTAACGTGGAGCAGTGCGGACGCAAGCATTGTGGCGGTGAATAAAACCACGGGCGAAATGACGGGCAAGAGCATAGGCGAAACGGTGGTAACCGCGAAGTGCGACGGCAACTTCGTGAACTTCAACGTTTCCGTGCGCAAAGCCGAAGTGGAACTGAAAAAGGGCACGACCGTGGAACTGGCAAAACACATGGGCAGTGAAAAGAACAAGGAGTTTCAAGCTTTGCGGGATACGAACTTGGGCAAGCAAGAAACCGACAAGGCCGGCATTACGGTGAACGGCAAGACATGGTCGCAGAATTTCAGCGCGTTTCAGTCGTCTATCGATAGCTTTACTACCGACCTTACCGTAAACAGCACGGTAACGTTGCAAGTATCCGATTTGCTCGGGAGCAAAGCCGCAGACGAACAGGTGCAATCGGTGGTAATTCCTTGGTTCGAAGTAAACGAAGATTCCACCGATACGAACGGCAAATTCTATTTTACCCGCAACACGGCGGTAACCACCAAAGATTTGCTGGTTAGCGGCGGCTACAACGCTTCCGCGAAAACCGTTACGCTGTTGCCCCCGCACACGGCAATCAACATGGGCGATATTATGGCTACGGTTACCACCGACAAAGCCGTGTATACCGTGCCTCTGCATATCTACACCATGGTGATAAATAACGCCAACGACCTCGACTGCTTCCCCGCGCTCACGAAATATCAGTGGTCTAACAACTTCCTGTGGGACGGCTACTTTGTGCTCGGCCAAAGCTTTACGTACAGTACGAAATTCTGGGTGGACGAAAGCTATAATAACCCTGCGCAGACCAACTGGTGGAAAAATTCGTGCGACAGAGTATTCAAAAGCTTTATCAAAGGAAAAATAACGGGCGAAGGCAACGACCGCAACGTGAACGTTTTGATAGGCAAAGACGGCACGGAAAGCACCGTTACGAACGGCGCGCGCCCGGGCACCAATTCCAAAGAGATGGTGCTGAGCGGATTCCGCGGCGTGTTCGACGGCAAAGGTCACACCATTAAAAACCTTGCCATTGCGCAGGAATCCAACATGGGAACGGGGCTTATCGGCAAGCTGTACGGCTCGATAGTGGGCAGTATGGAAGTGCAGTTGCGCGACCGCGGCAGAATCGAAAATCTCGGGCTTATCGATTGCGCGGGGAAAGATACGGCGATACTGTGCTTTGCCAATGCGGGCATTTGCCGCAATATTTACGCGCAAAGCCGTTGGATGACGCAAGCTTCGTTGCTAAACCGCCGCGATTGGACGGGCAGCAAACAAGTGGTGGAAAACGTAGTATTCCACAGCACGCAACAGCCGAACAGCAGCGATATGTGGTATAAAGACGAATGTGTGGTAAACTACGTGGGCTACGGCAAAAAAGAGCAGTACGGCGGCGAGTATTCGGCGTATATCCAAAACGTGTATAAAATCGCGCCTGCCGCGAATACGCTCGATGCGATAAAATTCGGCGAATGGCCGCAAAACAAGCAGGCGTTTAACGACACCACGCCCGAAAAAACGTTTGCCACCGCCGCCGCGCTCAAAGCCTACATGCAAGAAAAAGGCTTGGCGGTAGACGCCGAAAACGGTTGGAACATGGACTATTGGACGACCGACGACTACGGCGCGCCTATTTTCAAATCCGCCCAAACGATGCTCTCGGCAAACTAAAAGAAACGAATAGGACGAACGGCAAAGGGGTGCGGCGGCTACCGTCGCACCCTCTTGCATTGTCAAAGCGGTCTGTCATTACAACCGCCCCTTTACTGTCATTGCGAGCGAGCAAAGCGAGCGCGGCAATCTCCCTTGCATGGTGCGGAGATTGCCACGGGCACTACGCGCCCTCGCAATGACAATCCCTTACAAACAGGCGAAGCCTGTCACCCTAAGCTTCTCATTGTCACCCTGCGCTTCTCATTGTAACCCCGAGCGCAGTCGAGGGGTCTAAACCTTATAAAAACAATCCGTTGAGATTCCTCGGCAAGCTCGGAATGACAGAAAGGAGCGGTGTCATTGCGAGGAGCGATAGCGACGAAGCAATCTCCCTTGCATGGTGCGGAGATTGCCGCGTCACTCGCTAACGCTCGTTCCTCGCAATGACAATCCCCTACAAACAGGCGAAGCCTGTCACCCTGAGCGTAGTCGAAGGGTCTAAGCCTTATATAAAAACAATCCGTTTGAGATTCCTCGGCAAGCTCGGAATGACAGAAAGGAGCCGCGCAGTCGAGGGGTCTAAAACTTAAACCAAGAAGGAAAACACAACTATGAAACTGCAATACCTGGGCACGGCGGCGTACGAAGGCGTGCCGAGCCTGTTCTGCAACTGCGAAGTGTGCCGCAAGTCCCAAGCGGCGGGCGGCAAAAACCTGCGCTCACGCACGCAAGCGCTGTTAAACGACGAACTCTTACTGGACTTTCCCGCCGACACGGTGTGGCACAGCCAAAAGTACGGCTTGGACTGGAACAAAATTACCGACTGTATTATCACGCACTCGCATTCCGACCACTTGTACCCCGCCGATACGGCAATGCTGGCAAAAGGCTATGCGCAGGGAGAAAGCATACTGCACTTTCACAGCGGCGAGAGCGGACTAAATAAACTGCAAGAAGTCGCCGAGCGCGAGCATATCGGCGCGCGAATACGGCTGTCGCTTGTCCTTCCGTTCCAAGCCTTTACGGTGTGCGGCGGCAAGTATACGGTTTTGCCGTTGCCTGCCGACCACGCAGCGTATTCGTCGCCCGTAATCTATGCGATTGCGGGCGCGGGCAAACGCCTTTTATATGCGCACGATACGGGCATGTTCTCCGAACAAGTGTGGCAAGCCTTGCACGGTTTCGGCAAGTTCGACCTCGTGTCGCTCGACTGCACGGGTTGCCTGGCGCTCGGTAGCGATTGGGAACGAGGGCACATGAGCGTGGGGAGCGATAGGCGCACCGCCGAGCGCATGAAGCGCGAGGGGATAGCCGACGAAAACACGGTGTTCGTGCTCAATCACTTTTCGCACAACGGCGGGCAAACGCACGACGAGCTTTGCGCGGCGGTCAAGGACAAGAACGTAATAGTGGCGTACGACGGCATGACGGTAGAGTTTTGAAAAGTATGGAAGAAAACGAACAACGAATCGAATCGGAAGCAATGCAACCGCCCGAAGTAACGGAACAAACGGAAAGCGAAATCATGCAACCGCTCGAAACAGGCGAAGCGAGCGCACCGCCGCAAAAACAGTATACGCGCAAGTGCGTGGCGCTGTTGCTGTTTCTGAGCTGGCTGGCATACACGGCGGGCAACGTGGGGCGCATGAACTATTCGGCGAGCATGGTGGCGATAATCGAGGAAACGGGCGCGAAAAACACCGCCGCGGGACTGGTGTCCAGCTTTTTCTTTTTTGCCTACGGCGCGGGTCAGCTCGTAAACGGCTTGCTGTGCCATAAGTACAATTCGCGGCTGTTTATCTTCGGCTCGCTGTTGCTGGCGGCGGCGGCAAACTTCTGCTTGCCGTTTTGCGCGTCGGTGTCCGCCATGAAATGGCTGTGGCTTCTGAACGGCGTGGTGCAGTCGGTGCTGTGGAGCAGTTTGGTCAAGCTGCAAGCCGAGTACTTAAACGAAAAGGACGTGGGCAAGAGTATCATCGTAATGAGCACCACCACGGCGGCGGGCACGTTTATCGCCTACGGGATAAGCGCGCTGAACGTGGCGTTTTTCTCCTGGCGCGTCACGTTTTACATAGCGGCGATACTGCTGGCGGCGGCGGGCGTAGCCTGGCTTTTGGGCGTGGGGTACGTGCAAAAGACCATGCCGAAGTTCGCGGTAAAAAAGAGCGCGGTAGCAACGAGCGGCAAACGCATATCCGCGCCGATAGTCGTATCGCTGTGTCTGGTGTGCGCGTTTGCGGTAGCCAACGGGTTTGTAAAGGACGGCGTAAACACCTGGACGCCCAAACTGCTGTGCGACGTGCACAGCATAGAATCGCACTACGCCATCATCTTTACCATGGTATTGCCGCTCGTGTCGATATTCGGCGCGTATATCGCCAAGCTCGCGTATAAGAAAATACCCAACGACGTACTGCTCATCAGTATATTTTTCGCGGTGGGCGGAGGCGTCGCCGCGCTGATACTGTGGCTGTACGCGCGCACGCTGTTCGGCACGGTGGCGTTGTTCGCGGTGGTGTCTTGCATGGTGGCGGCGGTCAACAACCTCATCACGGCGGCGATTCCGTTTCGGTTGCGCACGGTGGGGCGGAGCGGCTTTTTTGCGGGCGTGCTCAACACGTTTTGCTACGTGGGGAGCACGATAGCGAGCGTGTTGCTCGGCGGCATAGCGACAAGCAAAGGCTGGAACGCGGTGATACTGCTTTTGATGTGCGCGCTGTTGGTGTTGAGCAGCGTAGCGTTGGTATTTTCGCTGTATTGGAAAAAGAAAATAACGCCGCTGTTGTAGGCGCAAAATTTGCATAGAAGGATAGAGGGAACATAAGGAAATGAAAAGCAAAGGCAGAGTAACAATCCCCACGGACGAGAGCTTTGTGGAGGGGACGAAAGAGATAGCGGCAAAGTGGGGCGCGGACGCGGTGCGCGACTGCGACGGAACGGAGCTTCCGAAGAACGTAAAGGAACTCGCGGAAAAGGTGTACAACACCTATTTCATCGTGCGGGGCGACAACGAATGGGCGGAAAAGCACCCGGAAGAGACGCACCGCACCTTCCTGATGAGCGCGCGGAACCTCGCGGAAAGCGATACGCTCTTCATAGACCCCATGCAAGGGTATTTTCCGCAGCAGATACAGCCCGATTGGGAGAATATTTCGTATTGGGAAGTGTACGACCGCACGACGGGCGAAAAGCACGGCGATTGGGAATGGAACGAAAAGGACGGGCGCGTCCTCGTCAAAAACGCCCGCCCCATGCACGAGTACACGGTCAACTTCATGGCGAAGGTCGTGTGGCACCCCGTGCAGATCTATAACTATCTCACCAACAACTGGACGTGCGCCAAGCAGAAGATGTACGATCCCGCCTTTCCGCACACGGCAAAGTACATAAAGAAACACATGGAAGAGTGGTGCTGTGCGCACCCCGAAACGGACGTGGTGCGCTTTACCACCTTCCTGTATCAGTTCACGCTCATATTCAACGAAAAGGGGAAGGAGAAGTATGTGGATTGGTTCGGGTACGGGCTTTCCACCTCTCCCGCCATGCTGCAAGTGTTTGAAAAGGAATACGGCTATTCGCTGTGCTCGGAAGATTTTGTCCGCGCGGGCAATTACAACAGCCCTTTCCGCAATCCCGATAAAAAGTTCCTCGATTGGATTGACTTCGTGCAGAGGAAGGTGAGCGGCACTGTCAAAGAGCTCGTCGATATCGTGCACGCGCACGGGAAAGAGGCGATGATGTTCCTCGGCGACGATTGGATCGGAGCGGAGCCGTACGGCAAGTACTTCAAGGATATGAACCTGGACGCCGTAGTGGGAAGCGTCGGGGGCGGGGTGACGGTGCGCATGCTCTCGGAAATTCCGCACGTCAGGTACAGGGAGGGGAGGTTTTTGCCGTACTTCTTCCCCGACACCTTTTTCGAGGGGAACGAAGAGAACGCGGTGGCGGAGCTGAACAGGAACTGGACGACGGCGCGCCGCGCATTGCTGCGCAAACCGTTCGACCGCATGGGGTTCGGCGGATATCTTTCGCTTGCGGCGAAGTTCCCGAAGTTCGTAAAGCGTGCGGGAGAGATCTGCGAGGAGTTCCGCAGTATCGTGGAAACGGCAAGCAAGGCAAAGCCGTACTGCGGGCTTACGGTGGCAATTCTGAATGCATGGGGGAGCCTGCGTTCGTGGCAGAGCCACATGGTGGCGCACGAGCTGTGGTATCAGCAGATCTATTCGTATCAGGGGATTTTAGAAGCGCTTTCGGGGCTTGCGGTGAACGTGAAGTTCATCTCCTTCGACGAAGTCCTGCAAAAGGGGATAGAGAAAGATATCGACGTCATCATCAACGCGGGCGACGCCTATACCGCGTATTCGGGCGGAGAATATTGGAACAACGAAAAACTTGTAGAAACGCTGCGCGCGTGGGTGCGCGAAGGGCACGGGTTTATCGGCGTGGGCGAGCCGACGGCATACGCAAAGAACGGCAGGTATTTCCAACTCGCGGACGTTCTGGGCGTGGACAAGGAACTCGGCTTTACGCTCAGCGAGGATAAGTACAATATCGAAAAGAAAGCGCATTTCATCACCGAGGACGTAGAGGGAGAGATCGACTGCGGCGAGGGAATGAAGAACGTTTACGCGCTGGACGGTACGGAAGTTTTGGACATAACTTTCTCGGACAGGTTCAAACGCAACGTGAACGTGGGAGAAGTAAAACTTGCGGCGAACGGATACGGCAAAGGGCGCGGCGTGTACATGGCGGGGCTGCCGTACAGCGCACAGAACGCGCGGCTTTTATACCGCGCCCTCTTCTGGGCGGCGCATAAGGAAGAAGAGATGTACAAGGTGTTTTCCTCGAATCCGGATACGGAGTGCAGTTACTATCCCGATACGGGCAAGTATGTGATTGTCAACAACAGTAACGATCCGCAGGAAACGGTTTTAACGGATATGGACGGCAGACAAAAGGAAATCAATTTAACGGCGGGGCAAATCGTTTGGTTGCATTGAATCAAAAAAAAGAATTAAATTGTTATATCGGAATCGACCTCGGGGGTACGTATATTAAGTACGGTCTTATGAGCGAGGTTGGGGAAATTATCGAAAAGGGCAAAGTACCCACGCCCGCGGGGTGCGGGTATACGGAAACGGTTGAGGCGATCGCAACCGCGACGAATGGGCTTGCTAATCAGAACGGCGTACCGATATGTGGTTTAGGTATCGGCGCGCCGGGGGTGGTGGACGGAGAGAAGGGCATCGTCCGCACGAGCGGGAATCTCGGCTGGGAGAACAAGCCGCTGGCAGAGGACTTGTCGGAGAGGCTTGGCATTCCCGTAACGCTTGCCAACGACGCGAACGCGGCGGCGTTTGGAGAGTATGCGTGCGGCGCGGGGAAACAGTATAATTCAATTGTCCTTATTACCCTCGGCACGGGCGTGGGCAGCGGCATTGTGCTAAACGGTAAGTTGTATGAGGGCAATGAAGGCGCGGGCGCGGAGTTGGGGCACGAAGTCATCCGCGTGGGCGGAGAGAAGTGCGCCTGCGGCAGGCGGGGCTGTTTCGAGGCATACGCCTCGGCGACGGCATTGATACGACAAACGAAGCGTGCAATGGAAAAGGACAGGCAAAGCAAGCTGTGGCAGCTGTGCGAAGGGGATATAAACAACGTCAACGGGAAGACGGCGTTCGACGGCGCGGCAGTGGGCGATAAAGCGGCAAAGAGGGTAGTAAACAATTATCTCCGCTATCTGTCGGAGGGACTTGCGAATATCGCAAACACCTTCCGCTCCGAGGTGATCCTCATTGGGGGTGGAATCAGCGCGCAGGGGGAAAATCTCACTGTACCACTGCAAAAGCAGGTGAACAAGCTGATGCTGGGTCACGGGACATATGCGCCCGTAAAGATATTGGCGGCAACGCTCGGCAACGATGCGGGGCTGGTGGGCGCGGCAATGCTGGCAAAGGAGAAGATATGATCATCTATATTCCGGACGGGGAACAAAAGGACAAGGCAATATCGCGCACGACGCATTTGGCGATCTCGGCACATCAGGACGACATCGAGTTCATGGCGTACGCGCCTATCGCGGAGTGCTTCGGGAAGGCGGATAAGTGGTTCGGCGGCGTGGTGGTGACGGACGGAGCGGGCAGCCCGCGTAGTGGTTTGTACGCCGACTATACGGACGAGGAAATGAAGGAAGTGCGTATCACAGAGCAGAAGAAAGCTGCTACGGTGGGCGAGTATTCCTTTCAGATGCTGTTGGGGTATCCGTCCAAAGAAGTCAAAGACCCGAAGAACACTGCAATCGTAAAAGAGCTTGCAGAAATCATAAGGCAAGCAAAGCCGAAATACCTGTATACGCACAACCTCGCGGACAAGCACGAAACGCACATCGCTACGGCTTTGAAAGTGATCGCGGCATTGCGCACCATTTCGCCCGAGGAACGTCCCGAAAAGGTATACGGCTGCGAGGTGTGGCGCGACCTCGATTGGGTGAACGACGATGAGAAGGTATATATGGACTGCGGGCCGCACCCTAACCTGATGCGGTGTTTGTCTGCTGTGTTCGACAGCCAAATCGTCGGCGGCAAGCGGTACGATTTGGCGGCAGAGGGCAGAAGGCTCGCAAACGCCACGTTCAGCGCGAGCCATGCGTGCGATACCTATACGGCCCTCAATTACGCTATGGACTTGACGCCGCTCATGGATAAAAATATTGATATAGCCGAGTATATCACGGGCTATATCGAACGGTTCACGCAATCGGTCACACAGACGATACGGAAATTTTTATGAGGTACATGCGATGAAAATCATAATCACAAAGAATTACGAAGAGATGTCGGAGAGAGCGGCGGAGATTATGTTGGAGGTGGTCAAGCAGAATCCGAAAGCGGTGCTGGGGCTTGCGACGGGCACGACGCCGCTGGGATTGTATGCCAAAATGATTGCCGACCATAAGGAACACGGCACGGACTATTCGCAAATTCGCACGGTGAATCTGGACGAGTACAAGGGCCTGCCCAAAACGCACGAGCAGAGCTACGCTTATTTCATGAAAAAGAACCTATTTGAGGGATTAGGCATCCCGGTCGAAAACACAAACATCGAAGACGGTATGGCGAGGGACGAGAAGGCGGAGTGCTTGCGGTACGATGCGCTGCTGGAAGAACTGCCGCGAGATATTCAGTTGTTGGGGTTGGGTAGCAATGGGCACATCGCATTCAACGAACCGTGCACGCCGTTCGGGAGCGGCACGCATGTCGTGACGCTTGCAGAGAGCACGGTAAAGGACAACGCGCGGTTGTTCGAGGACATAGCGGAAGTGCCGCGGAAGGCTTTCACGATGGGAATAAAGCAGATCATGCAGGCGAAGAAGGTGCTGATCGTGGCGAGCGGGGCGAACAAGGCAGATGCGGTATACAAGATGGTAAGGGGAGAGGTAACGGAACAAGTTCCCGCATCGGTGTTGCAGCTCCACCCCGACTGTACCCTCGTCGCAGACGAAGCGGCTGCGCAGAAACTGTAATTTGTCAGAAATAAGATAGGTAAATCGGTAAGGACAAAGGAAAAGATGTCGGAAAGTTCGGAGCGGAAAATTAAATTATTGTTGCTGTATGAGATATTGCGGAAACAGACGGACGAACGGCATCCCATGACAATGAAAGAGCTTTCCTGTGCATTGCAGAAATACGACATAACAGTCAGCCGCCAGACCTTGTACGAGGATATAGAGGTATTAAACCGCTATGGCTTCGATGTGGTCAGCGAGAAAGGCAAGAGGAATCGGTATTACATAGACAGTCATACCTTCGAGCGCCCGGAAATAGAGATATTATTGCAGGCAGTCTGTGCGTCCAATTTTTTGACCGAAAAGAAAAAGACTTCATTGCTTAATAAGGTCTCGGAATTATTAGGCTCGGCAAGCGCACAAGAAATGTCAGAATTTATATCAGAAAGTCCGGGCGACGGTAAAAATGAACATATATTTTACAGTATAGACGCAATAATGACGGCGCTTTTGGAAAAGAAACAGATAACATTTCGCTATTACGATTATGGTTTGAACGGCGAAAAACTCTATCGGAGAAACGGAGAGAGGTACAGAGTTAATCCTTTGGGATTTATATATTCGGAGGGGAAACTGTATTTTATCTGTTATCACGACAGCCATGCAGAGGATGGGCCTACAAAATATGTTGTCGAGCGAATGGACGACGTGACGGCAGAAAGAGACAGGATTACAGAAACAGCGAAATATAAGGATTTCGATTTGTCCAAATACAAGAGGGAATTGTTTTCCATGTATTCGGGAGAGAGCAGGGAAATATCGCTTATATTCCCGCAGGAGCTATTGAACGTCGCGCTTGAACGTTTCGGGGAGACGATAAAGCCTATACGGTACGGGAGCGGAGAATATTTGTTTACGGCGTCGATACAAGTGAGTAATCCGTTTTTCGGGTGGATAGCGTCGTTCGGCGGTCGGGTACGGATACATTCACCGGAAGAAGTGAAAGGGCAATATAAAGAATTTATAAAAGACTTGGAAAAAAGTTTGGAAAAGAAATGAACTGTCAACTTATCTTGACACCTCGCGCTTGCGTGGTGTCTCTTTTTTTGTTATAATAGACATACATTCAAACGAAACTAAAAGTACTGAAAGAAATCACAAAGGAAGAAAGACCATGCGAGAAAAGACGGGCGGTCGAGTCATCAACGAAAGACTGCTGGAAACGGTAGAGAACTATATCAAAGAGCACCAGAGGACGAACGGGAAGTCCCCGACGTTGCGGCAGATCATGCACGCATACCCGCGGGAATTTCCGGCGCTTTCAAAGGTGCAGAGATATGTAACGATACTCAAGCGGGAGGGGAAGATAGAAGATGACAACGGAAAGATCGGGATAAGCTGGCAGGTAAAAAAGAACAGCGATACAACGATGATCCCGCAAATCGGCACGGTAACGTGCGGCGAGCCGATCACGGCGGTGGAAGAGTATGAAACGAACTACGAAGTACCGAAAAGCTGGTTCGGCGGCGGTGAATTGTTTATGCTCCGAGCCAAAGGCGACAGCATGATCGGGGCGGGGATACGCAGCGGCGACCTTGTTGTGATTCGCAGACAGAACGAAGCACGGTACGGACAAGCCGTGGTAGCGCTCATCGGCGACGAGGCGACAATCAAGACGTTCCGACCGGAGGACGGACGGATAATATTGCATCCGGAAAACCCGCGGATGAAGGATATTATCGTGCAACCGGAAGAATGCAAAGTGCTGGGAGTAGTGGCAGGGTGCATACATAAGTTTACGGTGTAAGAAAACAAAAGCTGAAAAAAGAAGGGTAAACTTTTGGAACGGCATCCCCGAGCCGTTCGAGAAGTTACCCAAAATCAACACTTTATTCAGAAAGGGGAAAGGAGGCAGGACAATGAAAAAGTATGTAGTATGCGGAGATTGCGGAAGAAAACTTTGCAAGGCGGAGCCGGGTTCCGTTGTGGAACTTGTCTGCCCGAAGTGCAAAAAGCCCGTAGTCGCAATGGTGAAAGAGGACGGCATCGTAATGTTTGATCAAAGCATCAAAAAAGCGACGTAAAAGAAAACGCAAAAATTGAATACGCGCTTTAATCAGAGAGTTTCGCCCGAAAGCGAGGCGAAACCCGGTTAATGCGAACATTTGCCGCAGATAGCTTAACAGGGAAAGAAGTGTTAAGCCCGACAAATAGGATCCGATGAAGAAAAATCGGGTTTTATTTGCCGGGCTTTTTTATGCCTTAAAACAGATAAAGCCGCCCGATTGCGTTCGGATCCGAGCGCAGTCGGGCGGCTTCCATATTGCGGCGAAATCCGTCCGATTGCGATTTTCAAAGAAAAATTGAATCGGAGGATTTCAAAACATGGAATGGCATGACGGCACAGAACGCAGGCGTTTTGAACGCGAGCAAACAGAACTTCGCAAGCAGTACCTTGCGGCAGGGATGACGGAAGAGCAGATACAAGCGCTCTATGCGTTTGACCGCGAATGGTATAAAAGCCGCCGCAGGGAAGCGGTACATACGCAACGGCTGGATATTCAGACAAGCGAAGATGAGGATATCAATAAGGACAACCCTCTCTACATGAAGTTCTTTGAGAAACTTGCGGTAGAGGACAACCATGCCGACTATTCAAGATACGGGTGGATCGATGAACTTGAGAACGAAGAATTGGTAAAGACGGTAAATTCCTTATCAGATACCGACAAGGAGCTTTTAACAATGCTGATAGAGGGCTTTAATCAAGCGGCCATTGCTCTATCTTTGGGGATGACACAGCCGGCAGTATCTCAACGGATAAAAAAAATTCGAGAAATTTTTCAAAAGTGCTTATAAAATCGCCCTGTCATTTGCCTCCCTATTGAGGGGGATAAACGATTCTTCCTTCAAAGGAGCAAGAAGCATGAAGCTGAACATTGCGGGGTGCAGGGCATTTATCGAGCGTAGGGGCATTGAGGACTATCAGGCGCTTTCGTCTGTGCTGGGCGTCAGTGTATCCGTTTTGGAGTTGCTCGAACAGGGCGGCAAGATCGGATACGACGCCGTGCGGGAGATATACAACGATTTCGGTGAACAGACCGTTGCGGAGATCATTGACTTCGAGGAGGAAACGTTGGATGGCTTCAAAAGCAAGTATGTCCAAGTCGGCGATACCTTGTATTGACTATTCTTCTGGGCTTTCGCTCAACCGCCGTGTCCTGCAAGGTTGGCTGAAACAAAAGAATATGCGTATGGGGAGGTTGGCAAAGTTGCTGAAAATTCCTTCACGCAAACTGCGATGGAAATTATATAAACATAGAAAATTCGGCAGAAAGGAGATCAAGACACTCATCTATTTTATGGGCGCGAGGCAGGCGATCCGAGTGTTATGGTTTCCGACGATAGAAGAAAAACGACGGATAAGAGAGATAGCGGAGGGAAGGAACATGAACAACAAATTCAACCCGGATATCCCGTGCGGACGGGAACTGCCGGGAGAGAGGAGAAGCCGCAAGATAGAAGAAGAATTTAGCGATGCCTATGACAATTGGGAAGAGAGCGGCGCATTGGAGGACATGATGCTGTATTCGGACGAACTTCCGAGCCGCAAAATGTTCGGGAGGCGCGGCAATGGCTGAACGCAGACTTTCGGAACGCAACGCGAAGATCGCGGCGATGCTCGAAAGCGGAGAGGGCTTAAAAAACTTTTATCGCTTTATCGCGCAGAATGAGTACATCAATCTGCACGACGCCTGTCAGATCGTTGTAGAGCGACCCAATGCTACCGTTTGCAACACGATGGAAGAATGGAACGCAATGGGCAGGCGAGTCATCAAAGGCAGAAAGAGCATCGCCTATTACGACCATGACGGCTACAAGCAATTCGTGTTCGACGCGAACGATACATACGGGGACGGGCGGTATCAGCGGCCCATCCTTCCGCTCAAGCACCTTCTCATCGGGTTGGACGAACTGAACGGCACGAACGCTTATGAGGAGAACGGACGGAGCGATTATCGGAAGATCCACAACGGCGTATATACCTATCTGGAAAAGCAGAACGAGCTTACGGGCGACGAACAGTACGACCGTCTGCTCGCGGAAGGGATCGCGTATTCGCTCTATTGCAAGACGGGCTTTCCGAAAACGCAGAACATTCGCCTGCACGGGCTGCCGTATTCGTACAGGGAAAACGCCGCGTTCGCCAAAGAACTGTATATCCGCTCGGAACTTATGGCGGAAGAGATCGAAGAAGCCTATCAGAGCAAGCAGTCGGAAGTCGAAGTCATCGACGATATTGACGAAGAAACGGTGTCGGACGAGCCTGTCATCCAAAGCGAACCCGTCGAGCAGCAGCCTGATAACAGTTTTCAGACAACGCGGTTTGTGCGAATGGAACGGCGGCCTTATTATGTCCTTTCTAATCGTGAGGGCGATGAAGAACGTATCTATATCGGCAAAGAAGAAAATTTTGATGAGGATACAGGCAAATACGACAATTCAGACGGCAGCTTAATCTATGCGACGAACCGACCGCAATTATTTTATTTGCTTTATGGCAAGCCGCACCCGCTTTCGCAGAAAAACTATCTTAAAACAGGGCTTTATACCGAGGAAGATTATGCCGCCTATAACGAATTGGCGAACGGCGCACTCAGAGAAATATTGTCTCAAAATCCGTTGGTATTCAACGCAAGTACCATAAGTGTTGGAGAGCCGTTTAGATACCCTCTGAAAGCGGAAGAAAAGACCGAACAAGAAGAAATGCCCGAACAGGGCGTAGCGGTCAGTCCCGTATATCGTCAGTATCTGGAAGCGCAGAAGCTCGACCCGAAAGCCATCGTATTATTGCGCGTCGGCGACTTTTATGAGGTGATGGGCGAGAACGCCCGAACCGTTGCGGAAGAGGTCGGGCTCACGCTTACAAGTCGTGAAGTCGGTCTGTCGGAGCGCGTTCCCATGTGCGGCTTTCCGTATTTTGCATCGGATGCGTATATCGACAAGATCCTTGAAAATCACGGCGTGATCCTTGCTGAGGACGGTAAAGAGCCGCGGTATATTTTATCCCACGCGGAAGCTCTCGAACAGGGAGAAAAGGAAGAAACCGCGCACGGCGAAGAAGCGGAGGAACTTGCCGCGCTTTTCGGGGAGGAAGCCGAACAGACTTCGCCCGTCAAAAAGCCCGTTCTTGTAGAGATCGACGACGAGCCAAACTCCTTTGACGACGAACAATCGGAAGAGGAGGAAACGGAAGAGGACGATTTCGCGGACGACGGGGCTGATTTTGAGGAAGAATCCGAACAGGAAGAAGCCGAAACGGAAAAGCCCGCGCCGAAGAAGGACGAGAAGGGGATACAGGAAAGAAAGCGCAAACAAAAGCCGCAGCTTTCCATGTTCGACCTGATCGAGCCGAAGTCCGAACGCGAGCAACTCATCGAACGGGCGCTGCAATACGGCAGCGGCTTTGAAAACGGGAAATACCGTATTTTTGACAAATACAATGAAAACCCGACGCCCAAAGCGTTCGCAGGTTTTGTAAAGCATGAATACGGTATCGGCGGGCATGGGAGTACGAACGGCGACGACGAATGGCACGACGGCAAGGGTATCCGCATTTCGCATGACGGTACAGACGGTAAGATCGAACTGCTTTTGAAGTGGCAAGATGTTGCTTTTCGGATCGCCGACCTCATCGACGACGATAACTACCTCACCGAACAGGAAAAGACAGAGTATGTCAAATACCGCGCCGAGCAGAACAGGCAAAAGGAACTCCGTGCGGAGGAGGAACGGCAGAAACGCGAGCTGATCGAACAGGTCATCGTGAAGGAGCCGCCCGCCCGCAAGCAGAGGATCTTGGACAAGTATTCTCAAACGACCAAGATCGTGGACTTTGCCGTGTTTCTGTGCGACGAGTACGGTACGGCGACGGAAGTAACGAGCCAATACCATGCGCGTTACGATAAAAACGGCGTTTGGATGGCAAAGTACGATCGGAGCGGCAACACCGAACTTCGCGTCTATCTTTCGTGGGAACAGTTTGCGGAGAAGGTCTGCGACGTCATCGAAAGGGAGCGCCTGTTTGCACCGGAAGACACGGAATACAACCAAAGTTTTGCCGAACGTATGGTGGAACAGGGTACGCAGAACACAGAAGACGGTCAATATTCCTTTTATTTCGGTACGTTTGAAAAGGACGAGAGCTATGTCCGCGCGCATTGCGAAGAGATCAAAGAAGCGCTGCTTTCGCGTGAAGAAGTCAAAACGGTCGGCAGCGATGAGTGGTATATCCGCGCGGAATTTTATAAGGAATACTGCGAGAAGCTGAAAGGCACGGAAGAGGCGCGGCGGGAACACGATGCGCGCGTTGAAGCCATCGCAGAGCGGATCGTGGAAGAGGGGACGAAGAACACGACCGAAGGGAATTGGGTCACCTTTTTCGATGAACTTTCGCGCGACGAGAACTTTGCCAAAGCGAACGCGGAAGAGATCGCCGCGGTATTGGAATTGCGCAAGGAAGTATCGGATGTAGAGCTTACGCCGGACGCTTTCGATACGAATTTCTATCTCGATTACTGTCCGAATTATCTTCCCCAAGAAGGTGAGGACGGATACGAGGAAAGCGAGCCGTCCGATCCCGAACAAGCCGAAAACACCGACCTTTCAGCCGTTCTTGACCAAACCGACCTCGGCGGAGCAAAGACGCGGTTCAAAAATAACGTCGCGGCGATCCGGCTTATCAACTTTTTGGATGAGCGCGGCGCTATGGCGACGGACGCGGAAAAGAAAGTGCTGTCGCAATTCGTCGGTTGGGGCGGGCTTTCGCAGGCGTTTGACGAGAAAAACGAGAGTTGGAAAAAGGAATACGCGGAACTCAAAACTCTCCTTTCGGCAGAGGACTATGAACAGGCACGGTCAAGCACCTTAAACGCCTATTATACCCCGAAAGAAGTCATCGGCGGCATCTACGCCGCGCTGCAAAGGTTCGGGGTAAAGGGCAACAACCGTATTTTAGAGCCTGCAATGGGAACGGGTAATTTTTTCGGCTATATGCCGAAAGAGATCGCCGAAGGCAGCCGTCTGTACGGCGTGGAGCTGGACAACATCACGGGCAGGATCGCCGCGAAGTTATACCCACAAGCGATTGTGCAGATCAAGGGCTTTGAGGATACGAGCTTTCCCAATGATAAGTTCGACCTTGTCGTCGGCAACGTGCCGTTCGGCGGGTACGGCGTGGCGGATTCGGACTATAACCGCTACAACTTCAAGGTGCATGACTATTTCCTCGCCAAGAGCGTGGATAAGGTCAGACCGGGCGGCATCGTCGCCGTCATTACCTCGAAAGGCACGATGGACAAGCTCAATCCGTCTGCAAGGAAGTACGTTGCGGAGCGCGCGGAGCTTTTAGGCGCAGTCAGGCTTCCCAACAACGCATTCAAGCAGACTGCGGGCACGGAGGCTGTCGCGGACATTCTGTTTTTCCGCAAACGCGAGGAAAAGATAAACGACCTTTCCAAAGAGGAATGGCTGGGAACGGGTAAGACGGAAGAGGGGTACGAAATAAACAATTATTTTCTCGCCCATCCCGAAATGATCCTCGGAACATTGGCGGAGGAACACGGATTATACGGCGGCATCGACACGACGGTCAAGCCGGACGGCAGGGACTTACAAGACGCCCTCGCCGAAGCGATACAACACCTGCCGCAGGGGTTTTATAACAATCCCGAAACGTCGCCCGAACAGGAGCGGGAAACGGAGGTCGATTATAACGTCAAGCCATTCTGCTATAAGGCGGAGCGGGGAAAGTTGTATCAGCGCGTGGGCGACGAAATGGTCGAACAGGCGATCCCGAAGACTCCGAAGGACGCATATCAGCGGATACAGGGCATGATCGTGCTCCGCGAGGGGCTGCATCACATCCTCGATATTCAGATCGCTGGCTGTTCAGACGAAGTTTTAGAAAGCGAACAGAAAAAGCTCAACGCGCAGTACGATTTATTTGTGCGAAGGTACGGCAACCTGAACAGTCAGACGAACGTCAAACTGTTCAAGGACGACGGTGACAGCGCTCTACTTTTCGCCTGCGAGGACGTGGACGAGCAAACCAAGACGGTCACAAAGGCGGACGTGTTCTTCAAACGCACCATTCGCCCTTATACCGTACCGACGAGTACGGACGACCCCTTCGAGGCGTTGCAGATCAGCAAGAACGAACGTGGAAAAGTCGATATTGCCTATATTGAGGAGCTAACGGGCAAGGACTATGAAACCGTCCTTTCCGAACTTGGCAATGCGGTATTTCGCGACCCCGAACAGGTGAGCGCGGAAGATCAATATTCGGGCTTTGTCACTTCGGAAGAATACCTTTCGGGTCAGGTCGTCACCAAGCTCGAACGGGCAAAGGCGCTTGCCGCAAAGCATCCCGAATACCAAAAGAACGTGGCGGCGTTGGAAGCCGTGCAGCCCGAACCGCTCTCGGCGAGCGAGATCGCCGTCCGCCTCGGCGCAACGTGGGTGGATAAGGCGTACTATAAACAGTTTTACTGCGAACTTGTCGGGGTGCGCTGGTATCAGGAAAGCGACATGGAGCTGTTCTATAACCCACACGATTCAAGTTGGCGGATAGACCAAACGCCGAACGTGCGCTACACCACGCAGATGAACCAGACGGAGGTGTACGGCACCAAGCGCGCGCCCGCATACAGACTGTTCATCGATGCAATGAACTTAAAAGCCACGACCATCTACGATACCATTGAGGAGGACGGCAGGGAAAAACGGGTACTCAATCAGGCGGAAACGATCGCGGCGAGAGAGAAGCAGAATAAGATCAAAGAAGCGTTCGCGGAATGGATCTTCAAAAACCCCGAACGCAGGGAAGAATTGGAGGCAACGTATAATCGGTTGTTCAACCGGACACGGCTTCCGAGCTATGACGGCTCATACCTCAAATTCCCCGAAATGAACCCTGCGATCGAACTGAAACCCCATCAGAAGAACGCGGTACACAGAATTATAACTTCGCCGTCAAGCACGCTACTTCATCACGTTGTGGGTGCGGGCAAGACGTTCACGGTCATTGCCTCGGTCATGAAAATGCGGCAGTTGGGGCTTTGCAAAAAGGCAATGGTGACAGTCCCTAACCATCTCGTGCAGCAATGGGCGGGCGAGTGGCGGAAACTGTATCCGAACGCACATATCCTCGTTGCGTCCAAAGAGGACTTGGAAAAGGAAAACCGTAGGCAGTTCGTTAGTAAAGTTGCTCTGGGCGACTGGGACGGTGTTATCATCGCACAATCGAGCTTTGCCAAAATTCCCGTATCGAAAGAGCGGCAGATCGGAAAGCTGCAAGAAGAGATCGCGAGCGTGGAGGAAACCATAGAAAGGCAATGGGAAGAAAGCGGTATGCCGCGCGGCGCGGTCAAGAATCTGGAGCGCATCAAAAAGACAAAGCAAGCGCAGCTCAAAAAGCTGATGGACACAAGCAGCAAGGACGATGTATTGAAGTTCGAGGACTTGGGTGTTGATTACCTGTTCGTGGACGAAGCGCAGAATTTCAAGAACCTCTTTCTGTTTTCAAAGATGAACAACGTTGCGGGTATCTCCAACGCCGCGAGCCAACGCGCGAGCGATCTGAAACTCAAATGCGAGTATTTACAGGAACTGCACGGAAGCGATCGCGGCGTGGTGTTTGCGACGGGTACGCCCATCTCCAATTCCATGACGGAGATGTACACGATGCAGACGTACTTGCAGCCCTCCGTTTTGCGGGATCTGGGCATTACCTTTTTCGACGGCTGGGCGGCGGACTTCGGCGAAACTGTGACCGCAATGGAACTTTCGCCTTCCGGTCAGGGGTACAGAGCGCGGACGAGGTTTGCGAAGTTTACCAATCTTCCGGAACTTCTCAAATTGTACCGCTCATTCGCGGACGTGCAGACGGCGGATATGGTCAAATTAAATGTTCCAGAAGCGGAGCGGCACGTTATCAATCTGAAACCGTCCGATAAGCCATATCGACAATATGCTCAAAGTGACCTCGGACGGCAAAAAGCTCGCGCTTGATGCGCGCTGCTTCGTGCCGACTTCCGAGGACGGCGAGGGGAGCAAACTCAACGCCTGCGCGCAGAACATTTTCGAGATATGGGAAGATACGAAAGACATCAAAGGAACACAAATTGTTTTTTGCGATTTATCCACGCCGAAGGTGCGGTTTGACGAATATGAGTACGGAACGGATTTCGACGCATACAACGACTTGAAATGGAAGCTCGTGCAAAAGGGCATACCCGCGCAGGAGATCGCCTTTATCCATGAAGCGAATACAGACGAGCAGAAGCAGGCGCTCTTTGATAGGGTCAATGCGGGCGCGGTGCGTGTTCTCGTCGGCAGCACGGAAAAGTGCGGCGCGGGAACGAACGTACAAAAGCGGCTCGTTGCCCTGCACCATCTGGACACGCCGTACCGCCCCAGCGATATGGAGCAGCGGGAAGGACGCATCATCCGTCAAGGGAACACCAATGAAAAAGTGCAGATCTTCACCTATGTCATGGAGCGCACGTTTGATTCTTACTCGTATCAGATTCTCGAAAATAAACAGCGGTTTATCTCGCAGATCAACAGGGGCGATCTGACCATCCGCGAAGCCGAAGACATCGACGAAACGACTTTGAGCTATGCCGAGATCAAAGCGATTACCGCCGCGAATCCGAAAATCAAGCGGAAGATGGAAGTGGACGCAGAAGTGGCGCGGCTGCGCGTTCTCGAAGGGCAGTATAGAAAGAACTTATACGACTTGCAGAACAAGATCTATAAGACGTACCCCGAAGAGATACGCAAGCAGGAGCTTCTCATCGAGCGGGTAAACGCGGACATGGTACGCCTGCGATCTGTCAGACCGGCGGACGCGGATGCCTTCACCATCAGCGTAAACGGAAAAGTTTACACGGACAAAAAAGAGGGCGGGAAAGCCCTCACGGACGCGCTGTACGCGAGTAAAGTCGGAACGCCCGTGGCGGAATATTGCGGTTTCGTTATCAGCATGAACCCGATGAGTTTTCTCTCCAATGAGCGCGACGTAACGCTTGCCGGCGAAGGACAGTACGCGGTAACGATCGGCGAGAGCGCGAGCGGCAATCTGACGAGGTTGGATAACTTTTTGAATGATCTTCCCGAGCGCGAAAAGAGGCTGAAAAGCAAGCTGGAACAGTTGAAAAGCGATCTTGCCATTGCCAAAGAACAGGCGGGAAAACCGTTCGAGCAGGCAGAGAGATTAAAGGAATTGCTGTCCGAACAGGCACAGCTCAATGCCGAACTCAACCTCAATCAACGCGAAGAAGCAATCGTGGACGATGGCGATGAAGATGAAGAGGAAATAACTTACAGGGCATTGCCAGATATGCAAAGACAAAACAGGGAGGTGAACATTATAGACGAAGAAGATAAAATCGCGGCGATGCAGGTGGACTTGCTGCCCGATTACACCGTAACGCAAGAGGATATGCACGCCTACGGCTATACATGGGACGGGATGCTGCCCGTCGGCAGACGCACGGCGTACAGGCTTTGGGCAATGGGGCTGGGCGTACATAAATTTGCCCCGGACGACACGGATATGCCCGTGGAACAATACGGCGATCTTAACCCGCATGAGCGGGTGTACTATGGAATTGAAAAGCCGGTATGGAACAATTATCTTGCAAGTGAAAGCTCAATTCCGTATCTGTACGCAAGAAAGGTGTTTTGCGACGCGGCGAGCAAAGTCGCGAACGAGGAACTGTCCTCTGTGGATGAACGGTTTACGATAGATTTTAGCGAAACCAATTTCAGGGAACGGATGGCGCTTGAACGGCATCTTGCAAATAAAGGAAGGCCCGATCCAAACGTGCTGCCCGGGTATGTGCCGGAACTTTTGGACGAGTTTTCGGCGCGGATGTGGAGCGACGTGCTGCACGAATACGGCTGGACGGAAAGCGATATGCCGCGGGCGATCGCGGAGCATCTCGAAGAGCCTGCCTTGCAGAAAGCGGCAAAGGAATTTTTGTCGCATGAAACGGAAAAGGAAGACGGCACGCCGCTCTACGAGGAGAATGGCGGTATAGCGAACTCTGTCAAGGAGATCGACTACGAAGCAGAGGTCATCAAGTCCGTCAATACCGAGTTTGAGGTGTATAAGGCAGACATATTATCCCGTTCGCCCGAAGATATTTTCTATGAGAACTATAAAATTCACGTCATGACCGAACTTAAAGAGGTGATCGACGAGGGCATACAAGACGGGTATCTGGAGAGGGAGCACTACAAGGCGCTCTATGAGGAGCGCGGCAGTATTCTTACGGCACTTTACGATGATTTCATCGGCGATGAGTATGCAAGCGTCAACAGTTATGGCGAAACGGCAGAGTTTATCAAGAACTATTGCGAGCAGTATCAGTATCATCAGAGCGCACTGTATGCAGACGCGCCGCTGTATCTGAAAACGGCGAGATATGCGCGCGAACACGGGGAATCGGAGCAATATCACCGTTCGCACGAGTTAAACAACGCCTGCCGAGAGGAGATGGATAAAGCCATTTCCGAGAACTTCGACGGGATGCACTTAAAAGAAGGCTTTGAACGGGAACTCATGGAGCGGTACGGGCGTGAACGGGTGGAGTATATCCTCGCCACGACCGTAAAAGAGAACGCCTGGGACGGGCGATACAGCCGTGAAAACAGGGAATGGGCAGACAGTATTCCCGTTTCCGAAAGCGAAAGTAAACGCCTCGCTTGCTGCCTGCATTCGCACCCGGCGGTGATCGACGGGCTGATCCGCCGGATAAGACGCAATGAACACGCAAAACAACAGGAAAAGGAGGAAGAAGATTTGGCGGAGAGCAAATATCTCAAAGAAACGGCGCGAGGCTACAAGGTCGTGAGTATCGCGCAGGACAAGAACGGCAGGAACGTCGCCGTCGTGCAGCGGAAGAACGATTTTACCGTTGCCGTCGGCTATGATACGTCGGACGGAACATGGGCGCAGGGCGTGTATGACTTCAAAGACGAAGAAGCGGTGAACGAGTACCGCGAGAGGCATTACGGCAGGGATATCGATCCGCCCGAGAAGTGGTACGAGGTGTTTGTGTCGCGTGACGCACTCATCAAAACGTATGAAAAATCCTCGCTCATGCGGATGCCGTCTACAAACCGCGAATACGCGGACTATACCTATTTCATCTACAACAACCGCATCAAGGAGAGCCGTCAACTTGTTGAGCAGTCGGATTCGCGGGAGTTTTGTTATAAGATCCTGCTCTCGGAAGGGGAGGTCGTACACCTTCGCAACCGCGACGGGGACGAGGTGGAACTTTCGGCGGAAGAGTTTGCTTCTCTTGTAAATCACACTTCGGACAAGGACTATGCGCGCGAAGAAAAGCCGCGCGTTGCGGTGCATATCCCGCAGGCGGCAATGATCAGGAGCTACGAAAAGGCTTCGCTCTTCCGCGCGCCGAACGGCACGGACTTTGCGGGGTACAGCTACTATCTTCCCAATTCGGTGCTGCATGAAAGCGCCGAGGGAAACAATGCGGCGGAAGCGCGGCTTGCGGAGGACTTCACGGTCAGGATGCGTAAGGGGGAGGAAGAAGTGGAGCTTACGGCAAAAGAGTTTTCCGAGCTTGTCGGGAAGACGACGGCGGAGGACTACAAGCGCGAAGCGACCGCAATGGACGAGTACCGCGAGCAGCAGGCGGAGAAGGAACAATGGAAAGAGATCGCCGTGAGCGAACAGGCGGTCATTGCCAACTACGAAAAGAGTACGCTCTTTAAGATGCCGAAGGGAAAGTTTGAGGGAATGGTGTATTACATTCCGAGCGGCATGGTACGAAGGGACGAAAACGGTATCCGTCTGCGTTTGCCCGAAGATTTCGAAGTGCATCTCAAAGACAAGAGTGCGGACGAGAATATCGACCTTTCTCCCGCGGAGCTGGAAAGTGAGCTTGCCGGGAAAACGGACGAGGACTACGAAAGCATCTACCGCCGTCCGAGTGAGGAAGCGAGGAAGAAGTTTGAACAGGTGGAGAAAAACTTACGCGAGAACCTGCCCGATGAGATGAAGAACAAGCCTAACTGGGTGGTGGTGCGTACGCGCGGGAACAAGGATACGGGCAGGCTGGACAAATTCCTCATCGACGTACATACGGGCAAGTTTGCCGAAAGCAATGAGCCCGAAACGTGGACGGACTTCGACGCAGCCTGTAAGTATGCGAAAGAGCACGGCGGCGTGGCGCTTGCCTATGCGCTGGACGGCACGGACGGTATCGCGTGTATCGACCTCGATCATTGCATCGGGGAGGACGGCAAGCGTTCCGCGCTTGCAGACGAAGTGCTTGCAAAGTGCGGCAAGACGTATTCGGAACAGTCTGTCAGCGGTAAGGGCATTCATGTGTTCGGCAGAACGAAGGGAACAGACCTTCGCTCGTTCTCCAAAGACGGGGATATGGAATACTACCAAGACAGGCACTTCATCACGATGACAGGCAAAGGGGCAGGGTATTCCCGCCTTGAAAGTTTCGATACGCCCGAAATGCAGAGCCTGCTTGAACGTAAGTTGGAGAGGCGGACGGAGTGGAAAAACGTAGGCAAGGGCGAAGCCGGGCTTTCGCAGATGGACGATCGCGAACTTCTCGAAAAGGCGTTCTCGGCAAAAAACGGCGATACCGTCAAGCGGTTGTATCACGGCGAAGATTTGCGGCACAACCATTCCAACAGCGATATGTCGCTCATGAACTATCTCGCCTTTTATTCGGGCGGCAATGTGGAGCAGATGACGAGAATCTTCGCAACGAGCGGACTTTTCCGACCCGACAAACCCGCAAGCTACTACGAATACACGGCAATCAAAGCGGCAAAAGACACGCCGCACTATACGCCGCCACGGGCGAGCAATTCCGCGCCGAAAGCAACAAGCAGCGGGAACAGTAAATAAAAGCGGCTGCCATTCGGCAGCCGCAGGGGAAAGGTTACATATCCAAAAATTGTGCAGGGGGACAGGCAAGAGGACGTTTGAGGTCTGCTTCCAGCAGGTCTTTGTCGCCCGTGAGAATGACGTCCGCTTTGGCATGGATCGCTGCGCGGAGGATAGGGCGGTCGTTTACGTCGCGCACTTGTTCTTCGGAAGCATAGGCGGCTTCGGGAACGGGTACGACTTCCAAAATCAGCATGGACACGGCGAGGAAGGATTCGAGAGCTTGAATTTTATGCGGGAGTTTCCTATTAAACGTCCTGCGCAGTTCTTCTATGTTCTGCCGGCAGATGATGCCGGTATTCGGCGGCGTGACCGCTTTGACGTATGCCTGAAAGGGCGTGCCGCTCGGGTTGAGCGCAGCCGAAAAGAGGACGTTGGTATCAATCAATACTCTCATCGGAAGAACCCTCGTCCCGAATTTCTTTTATGAGTTTGTCCGCATCCTCGTCGGAAGTTATGCCGATCTTTTGCGCTTCGCCGCCAAGTTCCTTTTGCAGCATCTGCATGGCAAACACGGCGGCGTTCACGAGCCGCACATTGTTCCCGTCAACGACGAAAGAAACGCGGTCGCCCTCGCCGACGCCGAGCGCTTTGCGCACATCGGCGGGAATTGTAACCTGACCTTTTGCCATTACTTTGGCGCTGTCAATAAAAGCAGTCGAGTTTTGCATGATTTTCACCTCCATTGCAGGAATAGTAGGGAATATCCTACATCTATATTATACGCAGAAAGAGGGGAAAAGTCAATAGGTAAAAGAAAAAATATAGGAGCAAAAACATGAAAAACAAAGAAAAACCTGAAATTCTGATCCCGAGAGGGTATTCGGTGGACGAACTGCTTGATGTGGCGAGCGGCGGGAGCGACAAGGCGTAAAGTAAGCGGCTGCCATTCGGCAGCCGCGAGGGGATGAAAAAACAGCAGAATTCAGATTTGCATAATTATGATTATATGGATAGGCTTCAATCTTTCAGACAGCCGATGGGAATGACGAACACACCGTCGGGACGCCTGTATCCGTATTCCGTTCCCGTGATGACGATCTTCAAATCGGGAAGGCGTAAAGGGCATTGTTTTTCCTTCTGATTATACTGGTCGATAAGCCGTTCAATCTCAAGTAAATGCTTTGCGCCTTCTTCGATCTGTTTTGCGCCGAGTTTGAATTCGATGAGCGCATATCTTCCGTCGTTCAGGCGGAGAACGCCGTCTGCTTCCAAACCATAACGGTCGCGGTAATAGCACATATCGCCGTCAAAGGCAGACGAATAGATTTTCAGATCGCGGATACACAACGATTCAAACAGGAAACCCAGCGTCTTGAAATCTGTATTGAAATATTGCGGAGATAACCCCATAGCGGCAACGGCGATGGACGGGTCGATGAGATTTCGCTTTTTGGAAGAGCGGATCGCGGTTTTGGAGCGGATAGCGGGACACCAAGCGTCGATGTCTTCGATGATATAGAGCTTTTCCAATGCTTGAATATAATCAAAGAATGCTGTTTGCCCAATATCGAAGTTGCTTTTTACATCGCCGAAAATTGTATTGCTTTCGGCAAGCGTGCAGAGGTTGCGGCTGTAGGAGCGCAGTATCTCCTGCGCCCAGCGCGGATTGCGCTTGGTATTGTCGATGTTGCTTATATCTGTGGAATAGGTTTGCCTGTATAAATCTTTTGCAACTTCCAATTTTGCGCGGTCGGTCTTATTCGACAGGCTATGCGGCCAACCGCCGCGGCAGATGGCAAAAATGAGTCCGTCGATAGAAAGTTCGGAAATACAGCCGTCAAAATTTTCGGGATGATCAAAAAGTTCGGAGAGCGATACACTGCCGTTGGATTCCTCGCTTTCATAGAGGCTCATGGGATACATTTTGAGTTTGCTGATGCGAAGGGTCCCGGTGTGCGGGGTATCGACTTCTTTGGAGGAAGAGCCTGTGAGGATATACAGCCCGTTTTCGCCGAGGTCGTCAACGGATTTGCGGATCGCGCCCCAGAGTTTCGGCGCGTCCTGCCATTCGTCAAAAAGGCGCGGCTTATCGCCGATCAGGAGTTTGGAAGGGGCGGCTTCTGCAACGGCAAGCAGATTTTCACGCTGTTCCTCATCCTGAAATTCAACATAGCTTTTTGCTTTTTGTTTTGCGGATGTGGTTTTGCCGCAGCCCTTCGGCCCGACAATCAAGGTTGCGCCGAATGCTTCCAGCTTCAAGTCAAGTTCGTTGTCGATGATTCGCTTTTTATATTCCATACTGCACCTCTGCCTCTATTATAGCAGTAAAGTGTAGATAAGTAAAGCGGAACGAAGAGATTTGTGGAATTTTGCCGAAGTGATTTGTGGTATTTTACCGAAGAGATTTGCTGTAAAATGTCGAAATAGTTTGTGAAAATAAAATCAGGAGGAGAACATGAAAAACAAAGAAAAACCTGAAATTCTAATCCCGAAAGGGTACTCGGTGGACGAGATGCTCGATCTGGACGGGGATCTGTGGGATGAAAAGCCTATCGGGGTGGAGGAGGTAAAAATTCACTTTGAGCGATGAACTGAAAACTTCGGCGTATGACAAATTGACGCCGCAGCGGAAGCTGCTCGTGGATGCCGTCCTGAAAAACCTCGAAAAAGGCACGGGGCTGTGGGAACAGGGCTGGTCGGGCGGAGATGCGCCGGTATCGGCGATCACGGGCAAGCAGTACAACGGGGTAAACCGTATCTTTTTGCTGCTCGCCTCGATGGAGAAGGGGTATTCGGACAACCGCTGGCTGACTTATAAGCAGATGGAGGATAAGGGCTGGCACTTCAAAACGGACGAGGAAGGAAAAAGCCTCGGCAAAGGTGCGGGCGTCGCCATTGAATACTTCGAGCTTCGGGACAAAGAAACCAAACAGCCCTTTGACAGGCATACGCTGGACGGCATGACGGCGGAGGAGCGCGCGGAATACATGGACGAGAACGTATATCCCTTGCGCAAGTATTATCGCGTATTCAACGGCGACGTCATCGAGGGCATCCCCGAACGAAAGAAGGCGGAGCATGATCCCGCAGGGCAAAACGCCCGCGCGGAAGCGCTCATAGGATTTTGGAGCGATACGGAAAGCCCGATCCGCTACGGCGGGAGTGCGGCGTATTACTCGCCGAAAACGGACGAGATCCGTCTGCCGCAAAAAGAGGACTTCGTGGATATGCCCGAATACTACTCTACGGCATTGCACGAGATCGGACACAGCACGGGGCATGAAAAGCGGCTGAACCGCAATCTGTCAACAGACCGAGATTCACCCGAATATGCAACGGAGGAGCTGCGCGCGGAGATCGCGTCCATGTTCCTCGAACAGGACTTGGGGGTAGCAGTCAAGGACAAGCATATCGAGAACAACAGCGCGTACATAGCGGCGTGGCAAAGCGCCATCAAAGAAGACCCGAACATCCTGTTCAAAGCCATTGCCGACGCCGAGCGTATTACCAAATTCGTCATGGCAAAGGAGAAGGAGAGCAAGAAGGAAACGGAGCCGTATGCCGTGGTGGAGGAAACGGACGAATACGGCGAACCCGTCTATAAGGTCATGATGGCTTCGGAACACGGGCAGACGCAGTACGCTTTGAGCGGGTATCCCTTCCGCAGCCGCGAGGCATTGATGGCAGAGTTCGGCAAAATGCAGGAGCTGCCGTTTTGGAAGGACAAGCAGTTCGAGGAAGTGAGCCGCGAAGAGTTGGAAGCGCGGAGCATCAAGCGCGCGGAAGAGCAGGACGCGAAAGCCGAGCGGCTTTCCAAAATACAGGAGGAAAAATCCGATGTATTTGCCCCGCCCAGCGAATTTGCGGCACCCATGTCCGAGGAGAAGACTGCGGCAAAAGCCGCGGATATGTCGGGCAGGGGAATAGACAGCCTTACGTGCATGGAGGATAGGGAGCTTGTCGAGCGTGCGAGCAAGACCAAACAGGGCGCAAAGTTTTCGGCTTTGTTCAACGGCATCGCCGTTCTCGGCAGCGAGGAAAAGAATGAGCGCTCGCTTATGGCGCGGCTTGCGGTGCATACGACGGACAAGGAAAAACTGCTGCGCGTGTTCCGCGCGTCGGGGCAATACCGCGACGAAAAGCCGAATGCCTATTACAGCAAAATGGCGGACGAGGAACTGCAATTCATGGCGGAACTGCGTTCGCGGCAGACCGCACAAAGCAATGCGCCCGCATCCAAAGTCGGGCGGTACGCGAACGCGAAATGATACAACAAAAAAATCGGGAGGAAATCAAATGAACAGAAACTTTAAGATCAGGGAACAGGACTACAAGGCAATGCAGGGCATGAGCGAAAGGCAAGCGGGGCAGTTCATCAAGGGGCTGTGCGGCTACGCCTTTGACGGCGTGCCTCTGGAAACGAAGGACGCCAAGATCGCGTCGGCGTATGCGTATGCAAAGGTCGCGCTGGACGTGTCGGCGCAGAACCGCGAGAACGGAAAAAAGGGCGGGCTTATCATGGCGGAGCGTATTCGGGGGAAGAAACCCGTACCGAAGTTTGCACCCGCGGCGGGCGACGACGATGCAATGGAGATCCTTTTGAAAGGCATCATTTTATCGGTCGCGGAAGAAGCAGAAAAGGCGGCAAAGGACAAGGCGGGCAAGTGAACAAACTCATCTGCGCGGACGCGGCGGCAGGGCTGAAAACCCTGCCGCATGAGAGCGTCCAGATGTGCGTGACAAGCCCGCCCTATTACGGGCTGCGCGATTACGGAACAGACGGACAGATCGGTGTAGAGCAGACGCCGCGGGAGTACATAGACAGGCTCGTCGAAGTGTTTGCGGAGGTGCATCGGGTACTCAAACCGGACGGCACGCTTTGGCTGAACATTTCGGACAGCTATGCGGGCAGCGGCAAAGGCCCCATGTCCATTCAGGTCGCGGGGAACGGCAAGAACAAGAATCTGTATGACATGAAAAGCCGCATTTACGAAGTGCCGAAGCGGTGGGAAAACATCAAGCCGAAGGACATGATCGGCATCCCGTGGATGCTCGCGTTTGCATTGCGCGACTTCGGGTATTACCTTCGTTCGGACATCATCTGGCATAAAACGAATTGTCTGCCGGAGAGTGTGAAAGATAGGCCGTCGAAGAGTTACGAGCATATCTTTTTGTTTGCGAAATCGCCCAAATACTACTTCGACTATAAGGCGATTCAGGAGCCGATCAAAGAGGTAACGGCGGCGCGGTATAAGCGCGGGAGATCGGACAACTCGAAGTATTACGGAAAAGGGAATGACCTTCTGCAAAATATCAACCGCCCGCATGACGATTATTCGACGTTCGACCAGCAGTACCGTCGCAAGCGCGACGTGTGGGAAGTGAGTACAAACACTTACAGGATGGACGAGCATTTTGCCATGTTTCCCGAGCGGCTCATAGAGCCTTGTATCCTCGCAGGCAGCAGACCGGGAGATATGGTATTAGACCCGTTTTTCGGCAGCGGCACGACGGGCGCGGTTGCGAAACGGCTCGGAAGAAGCTGCATCGGGATAGACCTCAACCCGCGCTATCTTGAAAAAGCGGAGATGAGAATCGCAGAGGTTAAACCCGAAAAACAGAATGGAAATGCGGCTGATTTGAGCGAGGGAACGACCGCGGGAGGTGGTACGATTTGAAGAAAAACCGCAAGCAGGATAAGGTAGGTGGTATTCACCGCCTACGAGGGAGGGCAGACGCGGGAAACCCGCGTTGCCCGCCTGCGGCGAAAGGAGGAGATGAAGGTGACAGCAAAGCGCGAAAAAATCGGGGTGCAGCGGCATATCCGAATTGCCGACAGCGAGATGAACGCGCAGATAGAACGGCTCATGGAACAGCCCGGCTATGAGAGCGCGAACAAGGTCATCAACGATGCGCTTTACTACGGCTTGCCGATCCTTGCGGAAAAAGTCTGCGGGGATGCGGTCACGCAAGAAGAGCGCGCGGCGCTGAAAGCCCCGCGAAAGAGCGGGAGCAAAGAGGAAGAGTTCTATGCGCTCGCCGTCCGTCTGCTGCGGGAATCGGTTCTGAACGCGACCATCAACAAGTCCATTCTTTCCTCGCTGTATAACCTCATGAACGATATGCTTGATCCGAAGAGCGAAACGACAAAGCAGTTTGAAAGCGGGCTCATGAGCGACACGCCCGCATACCTCGAACGGTACGAAGCGGAGGGGATCAAGAAGTTACGCAGATGAGCAACCAACCCATTGTGTTCAATATCCAATACACGCCATACCGCCTGCCGAGAAGTGCAACCAAAGAAGAGCGTGCGCGGCACGCGGACGAGCGCGCGTTCTATGACATGACGGGCGGGAAAAACGTATTCGATTATATCACGACGGAAGGTAAGCGGACGGGCAAGCGCACGGCGCTCGAATACCTGCAAAAAAACACGGGCGTATTCAACGACAAAGGGATGCTGACGCAGGAGCAGGTAAATGAGATGAAAGCGCGGCTCAAAGAAAACCGCGGAATGATCTGGCACGGCTTTATCTCGCTGAACGAGGAAGAATCACCGAAGATCGACACGCCGGAAAAGTGTATCGAACTTATCAAGCGGACATTCCCCTCCTTTTTGAAAGACGCGAAGCTCCGCCCTGACAACATCGACCTGATGTGCGCGCTGCATCTGGACAGACCGCATCATCTGCATATCCACTTTGTCTATTGGGAGAAAGAGCCGAAGTTCAAGGACGCAAAGAGCGGGGAACTGAAATACCGCCGCAGAGGGAAGATCGACAAAAAGAGCATCGACGGAATGTTCGTGAGGCTCGGGCTGTTTTTGAGCGACAAGAAAGACATTCTCTACAAAAGCCGCGACGAGGCGATACGCGATTTGAAAGAACTGCTTGGCGCAAAGGCATTTATCTATAAGCCGGAAGATGTGAAAAAAGAGATCCTCGCGCTTGCGCGGGATCTGCCGAAAGAGGGGCGTATCACCTACGGCAGCAAGGACATGGAGCCGTATCGGGCGCGGGTGGATAAAATCGTGCAGATGCTGCTTGCAACGGACAAGCGCGCACGAAAGGCAAACGAACGATTCTTCCGCGCGCTT
>ERZ1643247.562-NODE-562-length-44573-cov-5.887484_pt1 | contig 44573 bp, 34 predicted proteins | sample MGYA00579264_ERZ1643247 | MGnify/ENA primary metagenome ERZ1643247 (study PRJEB29033, sample SAMEA4952262) | chicken gut metagenome | biome: Broiler Chicken; feature: Gastrointestinal Tract; material: Caecum | place: Ireland | collected 2018 | study: Broiler... | reverse complement strand
GCCGAATAATTTCCGGCGGAATCCAGGCTGGAGTAAACGATAAACGAACAGATCATCATGGCGATGCACACCATCAGCTCCATGGTTCCCTGCAGATAAAACCAGAGGGAAAGCAGGCACATGGCAACGCCGGTGATTTTGGTCACTAAGCTCTGCAGGCCCATGTATGGGATAAATGTTTTTTCCAGAAGAAAATTGGTATCCACATTTTCATCGATGGCAGCGTTTAGCTTCCGGCTCTGGGCACCGGACAGATTATAGGAGCGCACCTCCATTATACCCTGAATGTATTCCAGAAGCTGTTCGACAAGAGTGCTGTCGGCAGCAATCTTTTTGGGTGAAATGCGCTCCGACTTTTTCTGCATACGGCTGTTAACTAGGAAAAAGAGCAGAAGGCCCGCAAGTACCACAAGACCGATCCTGTAATCGTAAAACAGAAGCATGATGTCGACAATCAGCGTAGTAAGCACGCCCTGGGTAGTCAGCATGACCACTCTGGTTGCCACATCCCCGAGTGACTCCATGGTATTAGTGGTCACCGAAGTGATATAACCCATGCTGTTCTTATTAAAATATCCCATGGGCAGGTACCGCAGATGCTCCGCGATCTCGATCCGCTTCCCTGCCGTAGTATCATAGCCCGCCTCGCACTGGATGATCGTATTAAAATAGCGAACCACGGAGCCGCCGATGACACTGACAAGGCAGATACCCAGGCACTGCCAGGTAACCGCAGGCGTAACCCGCCCGTCAATGACAGCATCAAGCATGAGCACAATGGCCGGAATCTTTAAGGCTTCAAACAATGCCATAAAAATACCAAATACAATGGAATGATAGAATTTCCTCTTATTTTTTCCGCCGCAGAAATCAAAAAACTTTAACAGGATTTTAAGCATGAGCGACACCTCCCTTTTCCGGATTCTTTTCGACCCTTGCGCTGCTTTTTGCTTTCACCGTATCTTTCACAGAAATGTGCGCCTCCCACATTTTTTTATATAATCCGTTATTTTTCAGCAGTTCCCCATGGGTTCCGAATGAATCCACGCGGCCTTTATCAATCACATAAATCCGGTCTGCATCGGCGATGGTTGAAAGACGGTGTGCAATGACGATCAGCGTCTTACCCTGCACCAGTTTTGCCACAGAAGTCTGAATCACCGCCTCATTCTCCGGATCCATGTATGCGCTGGCCTCATCCAAAATAACAACGGGAGCATCTTTTAACATGGCGCGGGCAATTGCGATCCGCTGCCGCTCGCCGCCGGAAAGATGTCCGCCGGAACCACCGGCAATGGTGTCATAACCGTTCTCCAACTCCATGATAAAATCGTGGCATCCACTTTTTTTTGCCACGGCGATCACCTCTTCGTCTGTGGCTCCTGACCGTCCCATGCGGATATTTTCCATGATAGTGTCATTAAAAAGATAATTATCCTGAGACACATATGCCACTTTCCGGTTATATTCTTCCAATGACAGTTTCCGTATATCCACGCCGCCGATATAGATGCTGCCCTCCTTCACATCCCAGAGGGAGGCAATGAGCTTAGCGATAGTTGATTTGCCGCTGCCGGAAGGCCCCACCAGAGCGGTAACAGTACCAGACGGAATTTCCATATCAATACCGTGAAGTACCTCTTTGTCATGATATCCAAAACGTACATTTCTGAGAACGACAGAATCATCTTCCGGCGTCTTCTGATTTCTGGCCGGACGGGACAGTTCTTCCGCAGTCAGTATACCGGTGACTTCGTCAAAAATTGTTTTCATCTTTCCGATATCATCAGAAAAGGACATGCAGGTAATCAGCGGCTGAACCAGTCCCACCGACAACAGAATGATCATAATAAAATCCGTTGGAGAAAGACTTCCGTTCATCACAAACAGCCCGCCGAAGGGCAGCACGGTGAGCGCCGTGCAGGGTGTTAAGACCATGGCCAGTGAAAAAGGAATATCACATTTCCGCATCCAGTCCACATAGCAGGAAGCGCCTTCCCTCGCTGCTGTGACAAAACGCTCATAGGAACTTTTTGCTTTTCCGAATGCCTTTATGACTTCAATGCCGTTGATATATTCCACCGCCGTATCATTTAACGTCTTGGTTTTTGTCAGCACATTTCTGTAATTTTCCTCATATCCAACCATCATAAGCATGTAACAAAGAAATCCCAGCGGCACCGTAATCAGAGAAATGAGCGCCATGCGCCAGTCAATGGTCAGCATGTAGAAAAAAACAAAGAGCGGAGCCAGCAGATTAGCAGTAAATTCCGGCAGAATATGCGCCAAAGTCGTCTCAATGCTGTCCGTCCTCTCCATCATAATATTTTTCAATGAGCCTGACGGCATATCTTTCACATATCCCATGGGCACCCTGGACAGTTTATCGCACATCTGCCGACGGAGCCCGCCCAGCACATGAAAGGTAGCCTTATGGGAACAAGTGGTTGAGATGCTGTGGCAGAAAACCCTTCCCGCCCAGCACAATGCCATCAGAATCCCTTCCATCAGATACCCCTGCCAGTTTCTGTCTCCGTCCACCAGCCTGTGAATCATATCTCCCATGATAAAATAGGGAATCACGCCGAAAATCACCCCCATCACCGCCGTCGCTACACTGATGGTATAGAGATTTTTATGGCTGCCGGCAAAGGTCAGTATCTAGGCGATAGTTGATTTTTTCTTTTCTTCCAAAATGAAATCCTCCTTTCTATATTTATATTGTTAAATATATTATGCTGTTATATAAGTTAACTGTTATGTGAGTTAGTCCTTTTTATTGAAAATAAGTTATAGCTAACCACAATTGGAAAGAAAAAGGAATTCCTGAAATATGCCAAATTGATATAAAACCCAAAATTTATATTTCAAGCCAAAATTCCTGTTTCTCTCATATGGCTGTATCAAAATTCCTGTTTCTTTATTATATAGTTTTTTATTATCATGTAATCAGTCTATAATTTTTAATCAGTCAAACTTCACTCCGAGAATCCGTTCCCAGCCTCCGATGTGAAATTCTTTCAGATACCGGATGCGTTTTTTGGCATCTTCTTTCTTCATGTCCTGGACGACCATCTCGAAGACACCGGAAAACATACCGCTGGAGATCATCTGGCAAAGTCCCCGGTCCAGATCCGGCACCCATTGTCCCAGCGAACGCAGCGCATCCAGATATCTTGCTGTGGCGTCCACCTCCTGTTCCACGATTTCCTGCACGAAATTTTCATATGCTGTACCGCCTGCACAGCACAAAAGCATCTTTACTGCATCATAATGGCCGTCATAAATATAATCAAGAACCTGGTCCAGGGCATCCGCCGACACATGAAGCATTTCCCCTGTCTGTTTTTCCGGCGGCGTCTCCCGGATTTCCCGGAGTCCGCTGGCAAAGTACCCCTGTATCGCGTCGGCGGCCGGTTTCACCAGCGCCTCAAAGAGGGCCTCTTTCGTGGGATAGTACCGATAGAAAGCCCCCGTGGTCACGCCAGCCTTCTTCACAATACGGCGAAGAGACGCCCCCTGAAAGCCCTTTGCCAGAAATTCTTCCCGGGCTGCCTGCAAAATCAACAATAACGTTCTGTTTTCCTCTTCCATTCCGCCTCCTTTACAAATGGTCTGTTATCGAAAAGATAACAGCGTTAGCTAACACTGTTATCAAGATAGCATATGGCACAGGGATACACAAGGGATTAACTGAGAAAGAGTTTCATTTGGGAGTAAGTGAAGATTTTTTTCAGTTACTATTTTACCAGCAGACAACCATCTGCTGTATTGAAAATCTATCATAGTGACAGACAATTTTTCTTCTTTATTCTATTAATTCTATCAATTTTTTGTGCAAAAATACCTTTGAAAAAAGAGAAAAGTTTCTGATAGAATAAAACAAAACGTGTAGCACATCCTGCGTAAATCCAGTTGATGGCTGCACGTTTTCTATTATGAGAAAGGAGTTAAAAAGATGCCTGGGAATAAACTTCAGGGAATCGTTTTCGGAATCATTATGTCCTATGCCATGGCATACGGCATGGAGGTGTACAATATCGCCATCAAGGAAGGGGTCAATCTGACAGCCGGAGGCTTCAGCAACATGACCAATCTCATCTTCTGGGATGCATTGAAAGAAGCCTCTTACATGGGGATTCTTGTGTTTGTCTTTTCAAATCTCTGGGGGAACCGCATCGGTGCGTCCTTCGCAGCAAAGCACAGCAACCCGGAGAAAGATAATCCTTACATATGCCAGCTTCTGCGCCAGGCCGGAACCGTCGCCATCATGTGCCCGACCATGAGCCTTGTGGCTTCTATCCTGTTTAATGTGATCCTGGCCGGGGCGCCCGTCACACAGCTCCCGGCCATCTGGGTCGGAACCTTCCTCAAAAACTTCCCGATGGCGTTTTTCTGGAATATGTTCGCCGCCGCGCCGTTCACCCACTGGTTGTTTGGGAAGATATTCCGGAAAGCGTGAGTTAATGTTCATTTATGACTTAAGGGATGCCCTATAGACAGTTTATTGCCCCGGGGAGCCGGTGTGCGGCTCGTTGCGGGGCGTTTTTTTGTTGTGAATCCGCATTTATTGCTGACAGTTTGCTTCGATAATCTCCTGGAGCTTTACATTTTCATTGCGGAAGCGGACGCCGCTTTGTTCATTGGGAAGGTGGATGGCATGCTGCGGGCAGTTCTGGATGCAGGCGTAGATGGGACATACGATACCCACTGCGTCGTCCTCTATCTCAATGACTTCTTCTTTCATGAGCTGTGATATGGATAACAGCTCCCCGCCAATCTGCCGTGCAACATGCAGGCAGTTGCCCGTTCCCGTAAAATATAATGTTTTCATTATTCATGCACTTTCATGCTATGAAGCATTTTTACAAAAGCCGGGTCATCATGGTTCACGATCTCGCTGTGTCCGATGTCAAGTTTCGCGATTTCTGCCATATCCTCATCACTTAATCTGAAATTCCAGATGTTCATATTCTGTTCCATACGATCTTTGTGCACGGATTTCGGGATGACCACTACGCCACGCTGTACATTCCAGCGCAGGGCAACCTGTGCGGCGCTCTTTCCGTATTTCTCACCGATTTTTGTAAGAACCGGATGCGTAAAGATACCATGGTTTCCTTCTGCAAACGGTCCCCATGCTTCCGGACGCACGCCGTATTCTTTCATGGTTGCCAGAGCATTTTCCTGCTGGAAGAACGGATGCAGTTCCACCTGATTGACTGCCGGCATCACTTCCACTGTCTCGCAAAGGTCGGCCAGACGTGCCGGATAGAAATTGCATACGCCGATGGCACGGAGTTTACCTTCTTTATAAGCCTCCTCCATGGCACGATATGCACCGATATAATCTTTCATTGGCTGATGGATCAGATAGAGATCCAAATAATCTAATCCCAAGTTATCCAGAGAAGTCTGAATAGCTTTCTTTGCTCCTTCATAACTTGCATCCTGCACCCAGAGCTTTGTAGTGATAAACAGCTCTTCTCTCGGCACGCCGCATTTTTTGATGGCAGCGCCCACAGCCTGCTCGTTCATGTAAGCGGCTGCTGTATCGATGAGACGGTATCCGCTGGCGATGGCGTCGAGAACTGCCTGTTCGCACTGTGCAGGATCCGGTACCTGAAATACTCCAAAACCTTCCAGCGGCATTTCTACTCCATTATTTAATGTTATAAATTCCATGATAAATTCCTCCTTATGATTCTGCGTGATTATTCTTATTGATTACTTCTGACATATGTCTTTCTGACAGTTCACATTGTACGTCTTTTTCCAACAAATGTACAATGCCGATTCAGCAGAACTTTATAACTAAAACGCATAGTGAAACTCAGAGTTTAGTCGTGAATCTTCACGCTGTTGAGCTGTCTCGCCGTACAAAAGCACCGGTGGTCGATGATCTCGCTGTGTCCGATATCCATAGCGTCGATCATCTCCATCTCTTTCTCGCTCAGGACGAAATCCCGGATGGCAAGGTTTTCCTGCATCCGCTCTTTATGCACTGTCCGCGGGATCGCCGGGATTCCCCTTTGCAGATGCCACCGGAGAACAACCTGTGCGGTGGTTTTGCCATGGTTCTCTGCGATCTTTACCAGTGTCTTATGATGAAAGATATCCTTCTGTCCTTCTGATAGAGGCCCCCATGCTTCCGGAATCACGCCGTAGCTTCCCATGACCCGCACCGCCTCCTGCTGGTGAAAGAACGGATGAATCTCTATCTGATCGACCATAGGCGGTATCTCCTGATTCATGCACAGGTCTACCAGCCGTTCCGGGGGAAAATTGCTGACGCCGATGGCCCGGACGGCGCCTTCCTGATACAGACGTTCCATGGCGCGCCATGCGCTGTAATAATCGCCGAAGGGCTGATGAATCAGATACAGATCCAGATGCGAAAGGCCCAGTCTCTTCATGGATTCGTCAAAGGCCCGCAGAGTGCTCTCGTATCCCGCGTCCTGTACCCAGAGCTTTGTGGTGATAAACAGCTCCTTCCTGTCAACGCCGGAAGCCCGGACAGCCTTTCCTACTGCCTCTTCATTATAGTAGGCAGCCGCCGTATCGATCATCCGGTAGCCGGCCGCGATGGCGTCCCCGACGCACTGCTCGCACTGCGCCCCGTCGGTGATCTGAAACACACCGTAACCAACCATAGGCATCTGCACGCCATTACGCAGCTCCACAGATGTCATAACATCTGTGCCAGCATTTTCCCCGGTTTCCATGCTGTCCGTTTTCTGCCCGGCGCTGCTTTTTACATTTCCCATGCTGTTCGCCTCCTTTGTCATTTGATCTCACCAATCATTCTAAGAGCTTTCCCGGGAAATGTACAATACCGATTGGTCAGAATACTATAACCAAAACGTATAGTAAACTTGCGGTTGTCCGGTGGGCATGGTACAATATACAGTAAATATGCGAAGGGAGGATATCGTCTATGTTTGAATTACACCAGCTGGAGCAGCTGATTACCGTGGCAGAATGCGGGACTTTGTCTGCGGCGGCGGAAAAGCTTCATCTTTCCCAGCCGGCTCTGAGCCGTTCCATGCAGAAGCTGGAAGCTGAACTGCAGGTTCCACTGTTTACCCGTCATAAAAATAAAATTGAACTGAATGAGAACGCCGAAATGGCTGTAGATTATGCCAGAAAGATTCTCTGGCAGTCACAGGATATGATCGACCATCTGCGAGCCTTTGATCTGAGCAGGAGGACCATCCGTGTGGGCTCCTGTGCTCCGATGCCGCTCTGGGAAATTCTCCCTGCCCTTTCCAGTCTGTATCCTGCCATGACAATTTCTTCAGAGATAAAGGAGGAGGAAAAGCTTCTTCAGGGAGTGCTGGACGGCACTTATCAGTTTATATTTCTTCCATTTGAAGTGAAAGAAGATGGAATCCGGTGCCGCAGATACATGGAAGAGCATCTATTTTTCTCCCTGCCTCCGGCACATGCCCTTTCCGGCAGCAAAACGCTGCGTCTCCGGGATTTGAACGGTGAGACTATGCTTTTATATTCCGGCATCGGTTTCTGGAAAAAGGCTCTGGAAAAAGAAATGCCTGACACGCACTTTCTCATCCAGACGGAAGCCTCTGCTTTAGGGGAACTGGTCAGAGCATCCGCCCTTCCCTCTTTCATCACAGATCTTGTGATGGAGAGGGAAGGAGAAGTTCCAAACCGCGTTAATATCCCTATATCTGACCCGGAAGCCAGCGTCACTTTTTATCTGGCATATCCGTCTGATTTGGAAAAAATATATCATAAATTTCTGGAATACTTCCTTACTGATTCAGCCAGTTGATAATCCTTGACTGACTGCGTCCGATATTATCCCGGTAAATAGACAGGCCGTCGTCGGATACGGTCGCACCTGGTTCCAGATTGGATAGCATACATAAATCGTGTCATACTGAGACAGATTTCTCAGCCGGTTTCTGATGGCCGGGCGGGCATCCTGATCCTGCTCTCTGGACGCCTGATTGACAAGCGGAGTATGTCTGGTTGGATATGCCACCTGCGGACGAATGCGGAAAATATCCGAGTGGGTACGCTCCCGGATTACTGACGCCGCATATTGTACATTTCCCATGGTTCTACCGCCGGATGTGGTGATGCTTGCGCCGGTGGCTGCATCCACATTTGAAGTGTTCTCATCTGTTTCCGGCATGGAAAAATATACGACCAGCGAATTGGTGCGGGCAGATTTTTTGTTGATGCGCACCCGGCAGGTAAGGGTCCTCGTCCGTCTCTCTCAAAACGTACCCGGCTTCGTATGGTGACGGTTCCTGCCTTTCTGGCCCGCACTACGCCATTTTGTGATACGGTAGCTCGCCTGCGATTGGAAGACTTCCAGGTTACTCTGGCTCCTTCTGGAAGGTTCCGCACCCTGAGACGGAAGCGCTCGCCCTTTGTCATGGTCAGCGTGTTCCGGTTCAGACGGATTCTTGACGCTGCCTGTATTTCCGCGGACATGCCGCTGAAAGCTGCGGCAAAAACCAGCGCAAAGGTCAGCAGCAATCCCGCCGCTTTTCTCATTTTCATGTTCCCATGTACCTCCTTTACATTTTTATCTGTATTATAGCGGCGCTGCGTCAAGAAGCTTGCCCATATATCCCGGCACATCGATACTCTGCGGACAATGACTGGTACACTGGCCGCATCCGATACATTCCACCGGACCGTTCTCCGCCTTCATGGCTTCCTCCCAGCGTTTTCTGTCTTTTGTGAGGGAAAGCTCATTATAGAGATTCATCCAGACCGGTATATCAATGCCCGCCGGACAGCCGTCGCAGCAGTAGCGGCAGGCGGTACACGGAACAGCCAGCTTCGACTGATAACCGGCCGCAATATTCATGAGAAGCATCGCCTGTTCTTTTGTCAGCGGTTCCTCTTTGGCAAATGTCGCCACATTATCTCTGATCTGATCCATATCACTCATGCCGCTCAGAATCATTGTCACATTGTCAAGGCTCATAAGCCAGTGAAAAGCCCACGCCGGCACTGACCATTCCGGTTTCGCCGCCTGCAGCATATCGTCGTATTTTCTGCCCAAAGACACCAGTCTTCCGCCGCGCACCGGCTCCATGACCCACACAGGCAGTCCGTGCTCTGTGATGATCTCATACTGCTTTTTGGCGTCCTGCATGGTCCAGTCCAGATAATTGAGCTGAATCTGCACAAACTCAAAACAGTCGCTCCAGTTCAAAAACCTTTCCAGTGTCGCCGGCTTTCCGTGGGATGAAAAACCGATATGACGAATTCTTCCCTTCGCCTTCTGTTCCATGAGAAAATCAAGATATTTTCTCTCCGGTTTCATGTACGCGTCGCAGGTCTCCTCATTGACACAGTGAAGCAGATAAAAATCAATATAGTCTGTATCCAGTTTTCTCAGCTGCTCTTCAAAAACCTTCTCTATATCCGGGTCCGCCATCACATAAAACTTTGTCGCCAGATAATAGCTGTCCCGGGGATATTTTTTTAATGCTTTCCCCAGAAAAGACTCTGACTCGCCTGAATGATATACGTAAGCGGTATCATAATAATTGATGCCCTGCGCCATGGCGTAGTCGATGATCTCCTGCGCTCTCTTTTCGTCAATCCGCCCCCGGCTGACCGGAAGCCGCATATTGCCCATTCCCAGCCGAGAAAGGCTGAGGTCCTGAAACTTTTTGTAGATCATAATTACTCTCCTCTGCTTTTTATCTTATATTTGGAAAAATGTGCCGGCAAATATAACCGGTGAACACAATGCAGCATCAAATATAGCTTGTGAAAACACTTCATCAGCGGATATAATTTGTACCGATTCTCTCTTCTTTTTCCGGCTCCTGAAGTCCTTCCCGGCGGCCGGCATCGATGTGCTATTTGCCAAAAAGCCATCCCATGATTTCTTCATCCTCGGCGAAAAGTCCGCCTCCTCCATGTTGATTGGTCATGCCACGGCTCTCAAAATATTCTGCGTCTTTTACGTCCAGCACCAGCAGTTCCCCGATTTCCTCATCGGAAAGTCCCTGCTCCCGGTACAGGTCGTACAGATTCTCATAGGCTTCCCGGGAAGGTTCCTGTCCGTAATACTCGTCGCTCCCTCCCACCGCCAGATAGACCGGTGTCCGGCTCTCAGCCACCGGTTCATAGTCGCCGTCCCATTGCGAGCTGCATTGGAGATAGGCAGTAAAAAGCTCCGGACGTTTTTCCATCACCAGCGACATGGTCTCGCCCCCGCCGGAAAAGCCTTTCGCATACACCTTATCCTCATCAATATTATAATTGGCAAGGAAGTATTCCACCAGAGCGATGGTCTGGTCGGCGGAGGTCTCTCCCCAATCCGACAGCTGTGGAGCCACAACGATCATCTTCGGATTATATTTTTGTGCCGTGAAGGCAAAGTTCTCGCTGTAAAGATTCTCCCCCACGCCCTGAAAATACAGTCCCTCATATCCGGGAAGCGTGAAGAAAATGGCGTACGGCTCACTGCCGTCATAGCTGTCCGGCACATACAGATGATAATGAATATCGCCATCATTCTCCGAATGAAGCACATTATCCATAAGGAATCCCCGATATTCTTCAGTACCTTCCGTCACGGAAGCTGAGCTGTTTTCCGGCGCAGCGGACGTGCTGTCTGACGCAGCGGCGGTACTGTCTGATGCAGAGCCGGTCGATGTACTTTCCGGCGCAGTAAGGATCTCGTCCGCTGTTGAGCTGCTGTCTCCGGCCGCCGTACTGGTTTCGCTGGTTTCTTCCGCCATATTTTGTTTATTGTCTGCTGTGCCTCCACATCCCGCTGCCAGCAGCAGCGTACCTGCCATTAAACAAAACAATATCGCCCGCTTCATTTTTCCACCTCACTTCGTCGAAAATATTATGCTGATCTGTCGTATGGATTCATCCTGAAACGATTACATACACTCCATCAGAATCTCATAGATTTCGTTTCTCTCAAGCTTCCGTGGATTACACGGGATAATATTGCATGTATCCGCCACATTTTTCAGAAGCTCCGGCGTGATCTCCGTTTTAGATTTCAGCTGGCTCATTTTTGAAGGCAGACCACATTCTTTGATAAAGGATGCCAGCGCTTCCACGCTCTCCGCGGCAGAATCCACATCAAAAACTTCTTTTCCAAATCTCCTGAACTTCTCCTCCGCATCTTTTACGATATGACGATAGTAAGCCGCATGAATCACCGCCAGTCCCTGTCCGTGATTACAGTCCGTGTAAGCGCCCAGCTGATGTTCGATCTGGTGAGCCTGAAAATCTGTCACTCTGCCGACTTTCAGAATACCGTTCTCTGCCATAGCGGAATCCCACATGAGATTGCCCCTGGCCTGAATATCGTTGATGTCTTTAAGAAGACGCCGCATGTTGACAACCGTATTTCGCATAATGGACAGAGCCACATCATCGGATACATTATCCGCGTCAGAATTGCCAAAATAGGTCTCCATGGCATGGCTTAACGTATCAAATGCCCCGGAAATCACCTGCATTTTTGGTACGGACATGGTATATGCCGGGTCCAGAATGGCAAATCTCGGAGCGGCTGCCGCCATACCTGCTTTAATGACTTTTTCCTCATTGGTGATCACCGCGCCGCCGTTCATCTCTGCGCCGGTGCCGGAAGCAGTGACAATGGCTCCCATAGGGAGCACCTCTGTCGGAAACTGATGCTGATTCATTTCCATATCCCACAGATCTTTTTCCGTCTTTGCCTGCGCTGCAATAATCTTACAGCAATCGATAACGGAACCGCCTCCCACAGCCAGAATAAAATCAATATTTTTTTCTTTCGCAAGCGCAGCACCTTCCTGCACTTTTGCGTAGGTTGGATTGGACATGATACCGGAAAAGTCCGTCACCGTCTTTCCTGCGTCTTCCAGATATTTTTTTACCTCATCATAGATACCATTTTTCTTTACTGAACCACCGCCATAGGCAAGCATGACATTTTTTCCGTATCCGGAAACTGCCGCCGCCAGGTATTCTTTAGCTGCTCCCTCTCCAAAATAAACCTTCGTTGCATATTCATAAACAAATTTCTGCATGATAATTTCTCCTTTCCTGATCCTGTATGATAATATTATAAAACCATTGCTTGCAGGATTGAAGAAACAATAAGTTGAGTGAGTATATACCCTGTGGTTTTCGCCGGTACGGGCTCTGATGACTTTCCGCCCATATCCGCTCATCTTTCCTATACTCTCATCTAAATGTACTGCAAAACAAAAAAGAACCATCGGCGCAGTTCTCTGATCAAAAATGTGTTCATTAAAAAACGCAAATAGTTCTTTTTATATCTATTTTTTATTTTAGCAGCACAGTTTTTCATTTCTGCAGCCGTTTTCTCTTCGGAAATTTAAAACAGTGTTTTCGGACGGTTCACCACCCGAAGCAGCATTTCCCCTTTTGAGAGCCGCTCCAGATTCTCCCAGATCATAGCATAACCCCGGCGGAAACTGGATGCAGTGATACCGCCGATATGTGGAGTGAAGAAGATCTTCTCAGCAACTTCCGTCGGTTGATTTAACAGTGGATGATCTTTTTGTACCGGTTCATGATCGAGAGTGTCAAGCCCAGCCATGGCAAGCTTCCCACTCTTTAAGGCTTCCGCCAGCGCTTCATCATCCACCAACTCGCCCCGGGATGTATTGACAAAATAAGCACCCGGTTTCATTTGCTCAAAAAACATATGGCCGCACATTTTTTCTGTGTCCTTTGTGACCGGCAGATGAAGACTGATAATGTCGCAGAGCTCAAGAAGATCAGAAAGCGGCAGGTACATAGCGTGGTATTTCATTTCTTCCTCCGCTTCCAGACGATGGCGCTTATAATAATACACTTCCGCGCCGTAGGCCGCCAGAAGCAGCGCGGTACTCTTGCCTATATCGCCAAAACCCACAAGTCCTACCTTACAGTCGGCCAATTCTCTGAGACTGCCCTCCGCCATATACTGCTCTTTTACTAGAATCTGCCTGCCTTCCCGCACGGCCCGGTCATTGGCTATAACATTTTTCAGCATGCCCTGCATGAGAAGAATCGTCTGCTCTGCCACAGCGGAAGCATTCATTCCGGCACAGTTGCACACGGCGATATTCCGCGCCGAGGCAGCCTCCACATCAATGCGGTTATAGGCCACGCCCTCCGAATGAATCATCTTAAGCTCCGGCAGCCGCTCCATGAGCGCACCCGGCACGTCGGCGATGGCGTCCGCCACGATAACCTCGGCGTCCGGCATGGCCGCCGCGTGTTCCTCCGCCGTATGTCCCATGGTCATCTCGGCCACTTCCACCGTCCCGGCAAAGTCCGTATCCGGACGATATCGTTTCATGTTCTCCGCTTTTCCTATATGTAATATTTTCATAGTTTTCCCGCACTCCTCCTCTTTCATTTTACGAGTCTACGCACAGCAGTTCCCGCAGAACAAAATATTTCATCTGCCGAAACAGCAATGAGACCACCTCCTGTATGCATATGCAGCGATCATTGCCGCGTGTTTTTCACCCAGTCCTCCACTTTATCGCGGGACTGTGCGGCTTCCGCGCCGTGAATGGACAGTCCTTTTCCTATGGTCGCTCCCGGACAACTCTTCTTAAGGTCGTCCTCGCTTCTTCCCATGCCGCTTCCTTCATTGGTACAGAATGGGAAAATTCGTTTGCCGGACCAGTCATAATGCTCCAGAAAAGTAAACATTACCATCGGCATGGTACCGCACCAGTTTGGAAAGCCGACAAAAATGGTATCATAATCATCAATACTTTCCTTAAATGTCTTAATCTCCGGACGGACGCCGGTCTGGAATTCTTCCTTCGCTTCCTCCACACATTTGCGATATTCCGCGGCATAGTCTGTAATTCTTTTTACTTCAAAAAGCTCTCCGCCAGTCAGCTCCGCAATCATCTCAGCCACAATCTCGGTATTTCCCTTTTCAAGATTCTTCATACTACCATTCCAATAATTTTCTCCTTTTCTGGAGAAATAAACGATTAATGCTTTACCCATTTTTATTCCTCTTTTCTATTCATTCTTTTTTTCTATTTTATTTTGCTTTTCAGTAATTGGCAAGTTTTTTATTTCTCCGGTTTTAGCGGCCCATAGAAATAAGACGCGGTAGCTCCGCCGTCAATGAGGAAATCTGCTCCGGTGATAAAAGCTCCTTTGTCGCTCATCAGCAGCTCCGCCGCATTTGCCACCTCATCGGCGGTTCCAGGACGGCCTGCCGGACAGTTGGCGAACATATTTTTATAAAAATCACCGCGCGGACCGTTTAATTCATCCACTGCCAGCGGAGTCACGATAATCCCCGGTGAGATGGAATTAATTCTTGCGTTCCGTTTCCCCCATTTAACAGCCTCTGCCATAACACGCTTTTCATTACAGCGTTTTGCCATCTGGTAGGCATGGAGGGTGTCACGGATATTTTCCAGCTGCAGAATATCAAGCTGTAAAAGCTCTTCCGCAGGCGTACATGCCAGAAGTTCATCTTCTTCCGGACGCAGGGCCGGCATCCGGTGTCCGGACTGGCTGGAGATAGTCACTCCCACGCCGCCTTCCGCGATCACCTTCCCCACTTCTTCCAAAAGCACGGCGGTTCCGTAGAGATCCACATCCAAAATCGTTTCAACGGTCGCCTGGCTCGGAGATACGCCGGCGGCGTTGACCAGCATGGAGATATCGCCGCATTCCATGGCCCGGGCGATGAGATTCCGCATGGACTCCCGGGAGGACAGATCCATCTCCACGGCTTCCGCATCGAAGCCCGCGTTATTCATGATCTCCGCAATCTTCTGTGCATTTTCCGGTTTCTTATCACCGATCACAATCTTTTTGCCATATCCCATGCGGCGGGCAATGGCCATGCCAATCTGCCCGGCTCCCGTTAAGATCATAACGTCTTTTTTCACTTTCATAACCTCTTTTCTTCCATACATTTTCTGAAAACCTTTTTGAGCCTTTTATCAGTCTGCCATCATTTTTCAGGGCAGACTGATTGATATTTTTTCGTAGCTGTCATCTAAGAATGAACCATTTTAACTTTTCCTGCAACAGACCTCGAAGATAAACTATTTTACCCTTTCAGCTCAGCGCCATCTGTAATTGTAATCGTTTCAGGATGAAAAGAGCAATTTCCTTTTTCGATGCATTTCATAAGTAAAACTTATGCGACAGTAAATGACATGTTTTGGATTATGTGCTTCTGTTGAAAGTTGAGAGGATTTATAATAAACTGATAGGAAAGATTATGGACAGAAAAGACGTTATTTGTGCATCAATTCTGTTCGAAACAGGGTTAAAACGCCTTGTCAAAAGGCTTTGACAGAGGAATTTTGGCCGAAGTCAAACTCTTTTGGTAGAAACCGTGTCTGTTGAGTGTTAAGATTTCGTTGGTTCAAGAGAACGAATCAGACAACACAGACAACAAACGAAAGGAGAAAGAACGTTGGAGATTGGCACACAGATAAAAAAGTACCGCAATCATATGGATATTCAGAGTGCGCTGATGCTGAGTTCGGTATTCAACATATCTCTTGACCAATTAATTCTTTCGTCCCGCTTCCAGCTCTCGCTGCTCCCGAAGCGGACGCGCCGCCACCAGCATCCCCATGAGGAACGGGAACAGGGAGACAACGACCCGGTACAAAATGACCAGGGAAACTGCTTTTGCTTCTCCCAGCAGCGGATAAAATAAAAGAATGATCATGGCATCGAGAGAACCATAACCGCTGGGTGTTGGGATCACGCCGGCCACCATGGTCGCCAGAGCCATGAGTACCAGAGAAACGAGGAGCGTCAGCCGTTCCTCATCTCCGTACAACACGTAGGGAGTCAGGAACCAGCAGAAATATTTGGCAAGGTTCAGAACAAATGCTAAGGCGAGGCAATGTTTTTTGTGATACAGCTTTTTCGCGCCGTCCTGCAGGATATCCGCCTGTCCTTCCGCCTTCTTTACCTTGTCATTCCAGCTCTCTTTGCCGGCGGTCGCTTTGCTCAGATAATGAAATAACAGATCCTTGCCCTTCTCAAAAACAGTGATCATGAGGATTCCCGCTCCAATCACCATAGTAATCAGCACAGCGAGGGCAATATATCCCTGATAATCGCCGATATACTGGCTCACATAGCGGAAACAGAAAAAGAAACTGACGGCGCCCATGAGACAGATGGTGATCTTCTGTATCAGATACTGCACCAGACTCATGCCAGTGGCTTCCGCCGCCTTCATGCCCTGCCGGTTGAGATAATATACTTCCGCAATGCCCGAGCCGCTACCAAATGTAATAAGCCGGAAGAAACTGCAGTACAGGGCGCAGGCAACTCCATTTCTATACGATACGGTATTCGTGTACGATCTGGCAAGGATGGTAATGACACCTCCCTCTGCCAGAAAATATCCCATGGACAGGCAGAGAAGGAACACCACCGTCTTTGCGGGAACCTTCAGGATCTCCCGTAATCCTTCCGCAAAGCTGTCACGAAAGAACACCACCAGAATAACCGCGATCAAAATCAAAACTGCGACTTTCCACCATTTCCTCTTTTTTGCTGTCAAACTCTTTCACCTTACTTCTTTTTAATATTCTTTGCTATTTTTTCATCCATTCATTGCTATGGTTGACATCTTCCGCATGGCTCATACCCCTGACTGGTCAGATCTTCTCTGGATCCGGTGTACTCCTGCCGGTTCTTTGCTTTGATGTCGGCAGCTCCAGAACATTCCGGCAGGTGAAATTTATGGGTGTTGGTATTTAAAATGTATGTCTGTTCTTCATTCTGTGATGAGGAAGACTGTCCGGCTCCGGTTTTCTCTCCGGTGTCTGCGGCAGAAGCCCCGCCGCCCACGGCATTTTTCTCGTTTTCCGGGGTCTCCCAGTTATCGCCGGTGGCATAGTCGATGGTAATGTCCGGCTGTACATTATAAACGTACACATTAAAGCTGATACCCTCGCCTTCGTCCTCCACGGACTCCGCCTCCATCTGCACGCCGGAGGCCACCAGATCGTCTCCCTCAAAAACGGGAGTGACCCGGTACATCACATGATTTTCCGTCTCATGGACATACTCTGCCACCATATCCTCAAAAGGAAGCATCCCTTCTGTATTCATGTAGCGGGTGCCGGTAATCAGATTCTCTTCGTTGGCGTTCTCTCCGGAAAGCTGATAACCGATCAAATGGCACCGATTATAAAGATATCCGCCGTCCACGCTGTCATATTTCTCATTTTGCCAGCCTGTGGGTTTTACTGAGCTGATGCTTTCCCGGTCTTTTGTTGGCATCAATTCCTCCCCCACACATGCCTCCGCCTCTCCGCATCGGCCCAGTTCATCGAGATCACTGTATTCTTCATATACCTCTGTCGTCAGCTCTTCCTCCGTAAAATCTGGTTCATTACCATTGATTTCCACATAAGGCTCACCATCATACTCCGGTACTTCAGCAGCGCTGTCATACTGCGATATGTTCCCTGAATCCGGCAGCATTGTATCAGGAACTGACGAACAGGATGTGAGCGCCAGCACACAAAAAACCGCCAAAATTATTGTATGCTTCTTAAAATGTCCATTCATATTTTCTCTCCTTGTTATCCAATGTATTTTTTCGACTCAGTGCGATCTTCATGGCGTATTTTTATTTCATAGAAAACAGCTTTCCGGAAATAAAAATGCCCGGCAAAAAGCCGGGCCGAAAATGTTTATCAACATTTTCAAATTCTTTCACACATCATTTCACACATCCTGATGACTACTGTGCGGTGCTTCCTGAATTTGTACTAGGCGCATTGAACGCTCTGTTGATCGTGATATAAGAAGGTACGGAAGCCTTCAGCATTTTTCTGATTGCTTTCGTTGATACATTGATCACAAGATTGCTATTCACATTTTTGAATGCGTTTGCCTTTACATCTTCCAGAACAGCAGAGTGGATATTTACAACCCGCAGGGCTTTACATCCCTTGAACGCACATTTACGGATAACCTTAGCTCCTGTTTTAATGCGGACAGTCTCCAGATTCTTACACTGGAAGAACGCTCTCTTTCCGATGTCTGTCACATTTTTACGGATAAGAACCTTCTCAATGCTGCTCTCTTTCATGAAAGCTCTCATTGCGATAGAAGTTACATCATAGGTAACGCCGTCGTATGTAATCCGGTTCTTAACTTTTACATAGGTTGCCTCATCATCGCCGGCAAATCCCATTAACTCTACTGTATTGGAGCTTGTTACCTTATATTCATAAATACCTTCTGTAATGACTGTTCCCACAGGCTTCGGCTCTGCTGCCGGAGTTGTAGGAGTCGTATTCTCGGTGGTTGTAGTTGTTGCTGTGCTGTCCTCTGTAGAGGCAGTTGTTGTTTCACTTGTTGTTTCAGTTGTTGTCCCGCTGTTATCCGCAGAACCGGTTTCATCCTGATTGGAAGAATCGGTTTCACTCTGGTTAGAACCAGTCTGCCCTCCGCCTTGTGTCTCATCCACAGAATATACAGAGATTCCGTCCTGCATTACCTGCACGTCAGCATTTTCCTTAGCGAACAACTGCACTGATGAGAGTGAAAACGCCATGGTCGCAGCAAGCGCCATTGCAAACATTCTCTTCACAATTGTTAATTTCTTAAACTTTGTCATAATTCATCTTCCTCCGTTTCTTTTTATTGATGTGTGATGTCTGATGGCTGTTTAAGATTAGCAATTACTGGATTGTGTCTTGATTCACACAAAAGTAATAATTATTTAATATTAACTTAACATTTAATTATGAGAAAAATAAGGACAAACCTTACAAATATGTAAAAAACTTTGAAAACCTTCAGTGATTACAAGAAATAAATAAAAGATTTTGCAGTTTTTTCCTTGTTAATCATACCACATGAGAGCTATCCCTTCAATATAGTTTTATGTTTTCTTTGCTGTATCTTTACCAATTATGTTCATCTATACACAATTCAACTTTTTCTTATTGCAAAAAATTACTCAATAACATCATTGACAGATATACCCCATAGGGGTATATTGTACCTATACCCCCTATGGGTATTATGCAAGAAAGAAGGTATCTTTATGAAACTGATGAATAAGTTAGAACATTTGCTGGATTGGGGAGGTATGAGACGGGACGTCATTTTCCTTATTATTTCAGGACTTTCCCTTCTCGCCAGTATTTTTGATCTTTTTCCCCTGCCTTTTGATGCAGCATGGATTGCCATTATTCTCTGTGGCATTCCGATTATCCTGGAAGCTGTCATCGGACTTGTCACTGCCTTTGATATCAAGGCAGATGTTCTGGTATCACTTGCCCTGATCGCTTCCATTCTCATTGGAGAAGATTTTGCCGCCGGAGAAGTGGCATTTATCATGCAGCTGGGAGGATTACTGGAAGAACTGACCGTGGCAAGAGCACGGGCGGGTATTGAAAAACTTGTCCATCTGACGCCTCAAACAGCAAGGATCATCTTCGATGGCAGCGAACAGATGATTCCCGCCGAAAAAGTAAAGATCAATGACGTCCTCCGGGTTCTTCCGGGAGAAACCATTCCTGTGGACGGCATCATCCTGTCCGGACAGACTTCCATTAATCAGGCCGTAATGACCGGAGAATCTTTACCCGTCGATAAGGCGGAAGGCGACGAAGTATTCAGCGGTACTGTCAATCAATTCGGCGCTTTTTTGATGAAGGCCTCAAAGGTCGGGGAAGACAGTTCTTTTCAGCGGATGATCCGGCTGGTACAATCTGCTGACGCCGGGAAAGCAAAGATCGTTGGACTTGCAGACCGCTGGGCCACGTGGATCGTAGTCATCGCACTGACTGCCGCCGCTCTTACATGGCTGGCCTCCGGCGAGATTATCCGTGCAGTCACCATTCTTGTTGTATTTTGTCCCTGCGCTCTGGTTCTCGCTACTCCCACTGCGATCATGGCCGCCATCGGCAATGCCACCAGACACGGTTTTCTTGTGCGGGAAGGCGATGCGCTGGAACGTCTGGCAAATGTATCAAAAATTACCTTTGACAAAACCGGAACACTCACTTTTGGAACACCGGAAGTTATCGCTGTAAAAAGCGTAAATGCTCCCAAGATGCAGCTCTACTCCCTCGCTGCATCTGCAGAAAGTCTGTCAGAGCATCCGTTGGGCAAAGCCATTGTCCAATGTTATAAAAAAAATGCAGGACAGGATCCTGTCCCGGCCCGGGATTTTCAAATGATACCCGGACAGGGCGTTTCTGCCCGGTCAGGCAATACTTCTGTCCTTGCCGGAAACACAAAAATGTTCAGTCAGCACCAGATAACAATTCCTGACAACATAAAAACAGAGACGGAAAAATATCTGTCCAAAGGATGTACCGTCATTTATCTCGCCACGGATCATACATTTGCCGGTTATATCGTTTTATCTGACACAGTCCGTCCGGAAGCCGGATCGATGATTCAACAGCTGCACAAGCTGGATGTGCAGCCAGTCCTTCTTACCGGCGATAACGATAATGCCGCGGAAGCTATCGCCGGGCAGCTTGGCATCCGGGAAGTACATGCCGGCTGCCGGCCGGAAGAAAAACTGCAGTGGATCCATTCTTATCAAAAAAATCAGGAATCCGTCTGTATGATTGGCGACGGCATCAACGATGCTCCGGCTCTGAAAAAAGCAAATGTGGGCATTGCCATGGGAGGCATCGGCAGCGATATCGCCGTGGATGCGGCAGATATTGCTCTGGTGGATGATGAGGTAAAAGAACTCCCTCATTTATTTGCTCTGTCAAAACGAATGATGACAACTATCAAATTAAATATGAGCTTTTCTATGATTTTGAATTTTGCAGCGATTGCTCTTGCAATCACAGGAATCTTAAATCCTGTGGTTGGCGCCCTGGTACACAACGCCGGTTCTGTTCTTGTGATCGTCAACTCGGCATTTCTGTTAAAATGGCGGGCGAACAGCTCCGCATAAACGAGATCAAAACGGGAGGAAACCAAAACATTTCCTCCCATTTTCTCTGTCTTTCTATCTCTGCCGGTTCTCCTGGCTTCTTTATCCTTGTCTATATTATTTTAAGCTTGCCTGCGACTCTTTCTTCTCTTCTGTTTCTTCCTCTCCGCTCTTACTGTTCATAATGAGCATCTGGAGGCGGTTCTCAATATTGGCAAAGCTTACGTCCGGATCGTAGTCCAGCGGCAGAATCTGGGCGTCCGGATACATTTCCTTTAATTTTTTTGAAATCCCCCGTCCTACTACATGATTTGGCAGACACCCGAACGGCTGCAGGATGACAAAGGCACGACAGCCATGTTTAGCATGATGTATAATCTCACCGGGAATCAGCACGCCCTCTCCCGCATCAAAAGTATGATGAATGATGGAATCGCTGTCCTTCACCATGTCCTGCATACGGCAGGCCGGAGTATACAGAGGATGCTCCACGGCAATGGCGTCGGTCATGTTATGAGCCAGGTTGAAAATATTATCTGCCGTGCGCAGCCACAGCTTCTTACCGAGCGGCGTCTTTAATTTGTATTCCTGCACCTGGGCGTCCTGATAGAAGTAAGTCTTCCGGATGACGTCGGTCATGCGTGCCTCAATGATCTCAAAGCCGTTCCGTTCCAGATAGTCCTCGATATCATGGTTTGCGCCCGGATGGAAGTTCAGCAGATACTCTCCCACAATGAGCACACGTTTTCTCGGATGAGAGCGGTCGTACTTCACTTCTTTCATGATGCTGATGGCCTTCTTCAATCCTTTCCTTGCTCCGCGGATACCATGGAACTGGAGACCGTAGATCACTTCATCCATGGCCCTCTCGAATGCCTCATCGGCGCTTCCTTTCACCAGTTCATATGGCCGGATTTTCCGAAGAAGCTCCTCCAGCACATCGATCATTGGCAGGGCAAAGGCAATACGCATGGCTGATAAAAGATTCATCTTAAAGCCCGGATGCATATTATGGTAATCTACGTCATCGTTGGTGATAATCGGCACATCTGCAAATCCCGCGTCGTCGAGAGCCTTTCGCAGCAGGGCGCTGTAATGAGTCAGACGACAGTCGCCGATATATTTACCCATGCCGATGGCGACTTCTTTATCGTCGTATTTTCCACTCTTTAAAGCAGATAACGCCTCTCCGATCACAATCTGCGCCGGAAAACAGATATCGTTATGTACGTACAGTTTTCCCAGACGGATGGCGTCCTCTCTTCCGATGGCAAGAGGCACCGCCCGGATGCCCTGACCGGACAGAGCCGCCGACATGACTCGGCTGAAGGCGTGGGAGGTGTTCGGCACAAGCACCACCTTCTCCTTCCGGTTCTTCTTCGTAAACTTCACCGGATACGGGTCGTGAAGCTCCTTGGCGTTCAACTGTTCCTTGCGCTCATGACGCATGGAAACCGTCTCGATGAAAGAGCGGACACGGATACGCAGTGGTCCCTGGATGTCACTCTCATCCAGCTTCAGGATCAATGGCGTCTTTCCGGATATCTCTTTCATGAGCCGGATAATCTCATCGGAAAGGTAAGCGTCATGGCCGCAGCCGAAGCTCACGATCTGCACATACTCCAGATGCTCGTTCTGGGCTGCCAGAATCGCTGTGGAAAGCATTCGGGCATGGTAGTTATTGACCACATCCAGACGGCTCATGGAAAGATCCACCTGGGACGCTTCCTCCAGAGAATCCGCCGTCAGCACCGGAATACCGAGACTGGTGAACATCTCCGGCAGATCATGATTGACCAGAGCGTCATTTTGGTACGGGCGGGACGCCAGTACAACGGCGTACGTGCCTTTGCGCTTCACTTCCTCGCAGACCGCCTTTCCGGCCTGGAATAATTCCTGTCTGAACTGCTTCTGGGCGGCGTCCGCCTGGGCGATGGCCTTTCGCACGGTCTCCGCTTCCAGATGGAAGGTTTCTTCCATATAATGGGTCAGCTGCCGGTCTCTGTCTTCCGGCGTATACCAGTGAAACAGCGGCGCGTCAAAAGGAATCCCCCACCTCTTCTCCGGGTTGTCGGAATTACGGATGACAATCGGATAACCTTTGACGATGGCGCACATGGACTGGCTGGTTTCCTCGGTGTTTTCTGAGGAAACGGTGGTGATGGACGGCATAAAAATGCGGTTCACTCCGCTTTTTACCAACGCGCGGATATGTCCGTGCACCAGTTTGGCAGGGAAACAGACTGTATCCGAGGTTACGGCGGAAAGTCCGTCCTCATAAATCTTTCTCGTGCTGTCCGGCGATACCTTTATCTGAAAACCGAGGGTCCGCCAGAAGGTGCGCCAGAACGGCATCGTCTCCCAGTAGGAAAGCACCTTCGGCAGTCCGATGGTCACATCTTTCTTCTCCTCCAGCTCCTCATAAGGATAATCCTTCATCAGGAGCTTCTCCCGCAGAGCAAAGAGATTCGGCACCTGCTCTTTTTGCTTCTGTTTCTCCTGAAGCATCCGCCGGACGTTGCCGTCCTTCGGGTCGCCGAGAATCTCGCCCCTCTCACAGCGGTTGTTGGTAATCCAGGAATTGCCGTTGGAAAAACGGATAATGGTACGTTTACAATGGTTGCCGCAGAACGGACAAGGCGAGTTGGCTTCCTGGGTGTAGGTGAAATCATCCAGCTTGCCAAGACCCATGAAAGTCCGTCTCCCATTGCCTGCCCTGAATCGCTCTTTTGTAAGGAGAGCCGTTCCGATGGCTCCCATGATGCCCGGATATGGCGCGCGGACTACCTCTCTGCCGATGTACTGTTCCATGGCCCGCAGTACCGCGTCGTTAAGAAATGTACCGCCCTGCACCACGATCTTATCTCCGAGGCTCTTTACATTTTCTATACGAATTACTTTTGTAAATACATTTTCTATGATGGAACGGCAGAGACCGGCCATGATATCCGCCGGCTGCTTGCCGTTTCTCTGCTCTGTGATGATACTGCTGTTCATAAAAACCGTGCAGCGGCTGCCGAGCACCGCCGGATTCTCCGAAGAAAAGGCGGCTTTCGCAATCTCCTTCACCGGAATATGCAGGGAGGAAGCGAAGTTCTCCAGGAAAGAACCACATCCGGAAGAACATGCTTCATTGACCACAATGTTAGTGATGATGCCGTTATCCAGCCATATGGCCTTCATATCCTGTCCGCCGATATCCAGAATAAAAGACACGTCGGACACATATTTCTCCGCTGCGCGGGCATGGGCCACGGTCTCCACCACGTGACACTCCAGATTAAACGCCTTGGTAAACAGGAGCTCTCCGTAACCGGTGGCTCCGGCGGCGATAATGTCAAGCTTTACCCCGGCCTTCCGGTAACGCTCCCGCATGGCGATCAGCGCATTTTTCGCCACCAGAAGAGGATCTCCCTCATTGGCGGCGTAGAAAGAATCCAGAATGTTTTCATCTTCATCCATCAGCACAAACTTTGTGGTTGTGCTTCCGGAATCAATGCCCAGATAGGCGTGGATAATCTCACCCTCATGCAGCTCGGCCGCGCGGTTCTCCGGCAGACGCTGGCGCTCTTCAAACTGACGGCGCTCTTCCTTAGAATTAAAAAACGGAACGCCCGCCGCCTCCTGTCCGGGAAGATTTCCTCCCCGGTGCTCTTCCAGCGCAGTAATAAGCTCTTCCGCCGTATACTGCCGTGTTCTGTCAGCGAACATGCCGCTCAGAGCCAGAGCCGCGCCGTAGGCGATGATAATCTCCGGTCGTGCCGGGTGTATGATATCCTCTTCCGAGAGATGCAATCTTTCGGCAAATACTTTCACCAGCGTAGGGTGAAACGTCAGAGGTCCCCCTTCAAAAGCCACCGGTTTCCCTATATCAAGCCCCTGTGCGAGACCGCCGATGGTCTGCTTCGCAATGGCGTGAAAAGAAGACAACGCCAGATCAGACTTCGCCACTCCCTGATTGAGAAGAGGCTGAATGTCCGTCTTTGCATACACGCCGCAGCGCCCTGATATATCGTACACACAGGTTCCCTTTTCTGCCAATGTGTTGAACTCTTCTACCGGAACCTTCAGTATAGAAGCAATCTCATCGATAAATGCTCCGGTTCCACCGGCACAGCTTCCGTTCATGCGCATATCTGATACATTCAGAGAACCGTCCGTCTCATCCCTGTGGAAAAAAATAATCTTCGCGTCCTGACCACCCAGCTCAATGGCAGTGCGCACATGAGGATAATCCTTTCGCAGAGCGATGGAATTCGCTACAACTTCCTGAATGAACGGAACATCCAGGACTTCTGCCACAGGTTTCGCCCCGGAACCGGTCAGAATCAGCCGGACCGGCGTATCATCAAACTTCCCCCGCAGCCGCAGAAGCGCCTGATACACGCTTTCCAGCTGCTTGGCGTTATGTCTTCGGTAATCGGAATACAAAATCTTATGCTCTGTCTCATCTATGGCCGCGATCTTTGTTGTTGTTGACCCGATATCAATGCCAACAAGAAGGACTTTTAGTGATTTGTTTTCTCCTGCTGTCATGTCTCTACCTCAAATATCTTATGTATTATGCCCGGGAGCAAATAGCGGAATACCCAGAATCTCTCTGTTGTTATTACCTGCTTCCCGGATTCTTTTTACTCTAATAAGGGGGCTGTATACATCAACAAAGTTAATGTGAAACAGCCCCAATTTGTTCTAGTGACACTATAACATCTTAAGTTAGTCCCGTCAACCAGGACTTACAATTTTTTTAATCTGTCCTTCATTTTATCAGCAGAAAAATTTAATATATTTAAACCATATTTTTCTTATTCCGTTGAGATGCTCATAGAGATATTCTGACGTCCTCCTATACATTTCCCTCGCAAACACCGTTTCTTTTTCGCCTGCCTCATACCTTCCGAACGCCGTCTGTTCTGACAAAAGAAGCAGTTTTTTTATATTATCCGGGCTTTCTTCCGGGAAAATATCCGCCAGCTTCACGGCAAAATCCCCTTCCGTTCCGTCGTATTCCTGCAGCAAGCCCGCGCAATGCAGCGCATCCAGCAGCCGTCCGAAAGCCTGCCGCACATCCATACTCCTGTCCGCCGCCCTCTGCATTTCTCTGTAAATGTAATACAGCGTCCCGGCAAAAAGCAGGAGAAACAAGGCAATCCATCCCGGGGACGCCTCGTGATAGTCGGCCGCAGGCTCCACGGAAACATTTCCTCCCGATTCCTCCTGAGACTGTTCTTCCTGCGGCTGCGCATCCTCGACAAGATCACTCAAATTCCATTGCTGTTGTTCCTGGATATCCAGAAGAGTTTCTTCATCCATCTGCGGCTCAAATGCATCATACCCTTCTCCGGCAGGCGTCACTTCCACCGGCGTCCAGCCCAGATCTTCGATAAATATCTCCGGCCAGGCGTGGGCGGAAGCGTCAGTGAGAACCGCCCGGTAACCGCCATCCGTTACCTCTTCAAAATCCGATGGTTTCACCGCATATCCCGTCACATACCGGGCAGGAATCCCGTAAAGCCTGTACATCAGAACTGCCGCCGATGCTGTCCTCCCAATACCTCCAGTGAAGGCTATTTTCATTCATCTGCATAAAAAGCTCCTCATCCATAGCCGGTTCCCATTCACCGCCTGCGTAATCGCCTCCGCTGAATCCTTTCAAATAGATAGTTTCTCCCGGTACGTCGCTGACCCATATCTCAATCTGGTCTACACCCGCAGGATAAAGATTTCCCCGGTTAATCGTCCCTCCTTCCGGCTGATTGGTCCAGCCGCTCAGACGCTTTGCCGTCTGTTGTACAAAACCTTCCGCCCCATAGGCCGTACCGTAAAACCACTCCGGACTTTGGCTCACCACAAAAAGCGAGACTGAGAAAATTGCAGCCACCGCCGCCATGACCATGGCGCCGATTTTCATGGCAGACTGCATATTTTCTTTTCTTCTCCTTTTTCCCTGCCGGCTCTTTTTCATCAGAGTGTGTACCGCCCAGAAAGTAATCTGAAAAATTCCGATACAGAGCACAGCGCCGCTTCCCGGAACGATTCCCATCAATGGGGCCGCCAGAAGAAGGACGCTCATAAAAATGTACAGAAACCAATGTACACGAAACACAAACTCCCACAAAAAAAGCAGATAAGAAAACACCCAGAGAATCATCAACACGCCTCTGGTCACATCCATCTGTCCCGCTTCTGCAAATCCAGCTGTCTGCAAGGCGGCCGAGATGATTTCTTCGATTACGGAAGGGTGAAAAAATAAAACTGCTCCTATCAGTATCGGCACTACGATTATCCCCGCCGGCAAAAGCCCCCTTCTATTTGTTCCTTTTTTTCCATCAAGATACCATAACAGCATTGCTGGCAGCGCTGCCAGAAAAAATACCGCAGCACGGTTCCACCGCAGCTGCGGCACTGCAAGAAACATGAGATAAACACCGTATATACCGCTTAGCAAAAAGAACAGCGAAAAAGGGACAGCCGCCACATTGCTCCCCCTCTTTCTTCCATATATTTTCACCGAATCAAACCTCCTTTTGATAATACTCTGTCGTAAATTGCCAAATCGTCCTTCCGGAACGGGAAAACCTGAGGTTTCCGTCAAAACAGAACTCTTCCGTGTAATCAGGCACGGCTTCTTCCAATTCATCTTCCCACTGATAGAGTGAAAGGAACAGCATATCACACTCCTCTTTCTGCCGCAGCTGCCGGACTTCTGTCCCGCCCTTTTTCTTTCCGACAGTCACAGTTACACTGTGTCCTCCTTCCAGCATCCCGGACAGAATGGCAAAGAGAATCTCATAAAAGGCATCTCTCATCTGAGACGTTCGCTCTTTTATACTTCCGGGCGCAAGAAACAGTGCAAAAGCTTCCTCCTCCGTCTGATAATATTCTTTTATCAAAAGCTTGTCCAGACGGGCGCTCTGCTTCCAGTGGATAAAGCGGTACGGCTCTCCCTGCATATGCTCCCGCAGCTGCCGGATTTCATCCATATTGGCTCCAGGCAGAAAATCAGCATCCCGAACGGACTGCTGCATTTCCTCTTTTTCTTTTCGTTTCCGCTGAAACAAAGTCAGATAATCATACATATATATTTTCTCCATACGGACGGAAAATAAGCCGCATTGCTGCTTCTCCATGGAAAGCCGCACTTTCCGGCTGGTTCGCCGCCTTGTCCCTCCGAGAAGATTAATCCGGATTTTCCGGCTCCCTTCGGGATAAAATGCTTTCATCCGCAGACTGACAGCGCCCACCGGCAGGATGCCCTTGCTTTCTATCCAAATGGAACAGGATGGTTCTTCTCCCTTCCGGCAAACTGTCAGCTGCCGCCCAAAACCGGCCCGGACGCGAAATCTAAAATAAAAGGACTGCACCCACATTCCCAGAAAAAGTATCACTTCCGTTATAGTAAGCGCCATCAGCGGGACAGAACGGTACATGGCGGCAAGATACCAGGTGGCGGCAGTCGCAAGGAGAAATCCAGCTTTCTTCATCGCCGCATCCCCATGGAAGGACGTTTCGTCTGCTGCAGTATCTCACCGATGACTGCATCCTTCGTCCTGCCGTTCATCCGGGCGGCAGAATCCAGCGTGATCCTGTGCCGGATAATGTACGGAAACTGCTCTTCCACATCCGAAGGAATCACATAATCCCTTCCATTAAGGAATGCAGCCGCCCTGGACATACGCACCAGCGCGATAGACGCCCGGGGACTGCCGCCGCAGCTGAGCTCCTGGTGTTCTCTCGTTGCACGGACGAGACGGACGATATAGTCCCCCACATTTTCCTTCAGATACACCTGATCCACGGCAGTTTGTATGTCCCGGAGCGTATCTCCCTGAAGAACGCTCACGACATCTTCCACACGACTTTTTTCCCGGACGCCGAGAACCATGGCAAGCTCACTGTCATAATCCGGGTATCCCACAGAGAGACTCACCATGAACCGGTCCACCTGAGCCTCAGGCAAAAGCTGGGTTCCGGCGCTTCCCTGAGGATTCTGAGTCGCAATAACAAGAAATGGCTCGGGCACCGGTCTGGTCACGCCTTCCACCGTCACCCGCCGTTCTTCCATGACTTCCAGCAGTGCCGATTGGGTTTTGGGTGAAGTCCGGTTGATCTCATCAGCCAGAAGAAGGTTACAGAACACGCTTCCTTCTTGATAGACGAACCGCTCTTCCTCCCTCCGGTAAATGGAGAATCCGGTCAGATCCGACGGCAGCACATCCGGCGTAAACTGGATTCTCTTATAATCAAGCTGCATGGACTTTGAAAAGGCCAGCGCCAGGGTTGTCTTGCCGACGCCCGGAATATCTTCCAGCAGCACATGGCCGTTTGCCAGAAAGGCGAGCATGATCTCCCGGATTTCCTGCTCCTTTCCCAAAATCACCTGACCCACCTGTTTTGTCACGTTCTCTATCAGATTACGCCATTCTTCCAATCGGATTCCTCCTTCTTTTATTTTATCTGCTTCTTACGCCCCGCTGCACATTTCTGCAGAAGCTTCATAAGATAGTAGGCAACACACGCCCACAGTCCCATCATGGCAATATACTCCACAAAAAACTGCAGCAGCGTTTCCTCAAAGTCAAAAAATACAAAATGTGTCCGCAGGAACAGATAATCTGCGATATTATGTTTCAAAAAAGCATAGACGCCGTACACGGAGATGGCCGCAGCCAGCAGGCGGAGCACCACGGTGCGGGACGGTGACGCCTGGTTTGCGCCGTTCTCTCCCCGCAGCTTCCGCACCATTCCCATGACCATGCCCCAGTGCATGCCAAGGTGCATGCTCATGAGGATAAAGCCCCAGTAGGAGGCCAGCATGTGAACGGTTCTGGCAAAGGCGGTTCCTCCCTCGATAGGCAGGAAATCAAAGACAATTCTTGACATGATGATTCCGCTGACCATCAGACCGAGCATCGCCAACAGCAGCAGTACATTGACGATCACCTGCATCACCCTGAAGGGGGTGTATCTTCCCTTAAAAAGATTGCCGTACCACCGGCGGTTTACCACATGGTGGGCGATAAACAGCACGAACATCGCGGTTCCCACCCACTCGTGCAGGTCTTCTCCCACCAGCATATATGCCATCTGGCAAAGGAGCATGACAGTCATCACGATATCGATGATCATTCTTCCTCGCTGTTTCATGAATAAATCTCCTCCCCGTCATAATATTCCTTGCACAAATACATAAATATGTATTTGTATAAAAATTTGGTATAACAACAAAAAGAGGTGTTTCCCGGAATTCAGTATGGGAAACACCTTTATTATAAAGACAATATTCTGTTGTGTCTAATACCTTTATTAAATGTCTTGATATACGCAGGATGCATAATTGACATATGGGCGGACTATTATATTTATACCACTTCATATTTATGCAGTTTCATCAAAGCCAATAATCGTCAGATAATGCTTATCTCTGGCAAACAGCTCCTCATCAATCTTCTGCTTGATCTCCTTATGCTTCTGGCGCATGGAATACGGCACCGCCAGATCGAACATGAGCTTTGTCTGTCTGGAACTTCTCACCACACGGAAGTCATGCATGGACAACTTTGCATCGAGGCCGGCGATGATCTCCTCCACCATCTCCTTCATCTCGTTCCACTCTGCGTCATCAAGGACTACCGGGTCATAGTGAATGACCAGATGCACATTCATCTGTTCCAGTGCGTCCCGCTCAATGTCGTCAATAATGTCGTGGCAGACCAGCGGGTCTTCCTCCGCACTCAGTTCCGCATGTAGCGTCGCAAAGCACTGTCCCGGGCCGTAATCATGGACCAGCAGGTCATGGATGCCAAGGATCTTCTCATGGGAAAGCACGAGATTACTGATTCGCTCCACCAGCTCCGGGTCCGCCTGCTTGCCAAGCAGCGGGGAAATGGTCTCTCTTGCGATATCCACACCGGAATACAGGATAAACACCGCCACAGCAAGACCCACGATTCCGTCGATATTAATATGGAAGAAATAGCCCGCAAAACAGCCAAGCAGCACGGCAGAAGAAGCGATCACATCATTGCGGCTGTCAACAGAAGTCGCCTGCAGTGTGGTGGACTGAATCCGACGGCCAAGGCTGCCGAAAAATCCTGCCATCCAAAGCTTCACCGCAATGGAAAGGAGCAGCACCACGAAGGTCGCAATGGAAAACTCCACGGCCTCCGGATGGATGATCTTCTGCAAAGAGGACTTCGCCAAATCCACGCCGATGATGAGGATCAGCGCCGCCACCACAAGGCCCGACAGATACTCATAGCGGGCGTGGCCGTATGGATGCTCGGCGTCCGGCGGCTGCTGCGCCATCTTAAATCCGAGAAGCGTCACCACCGAAGAAGAAGCGTCCGACAGGTTGTTGACCGCATCGGCGATGATGGACACCGAGTTGGCCAGCCAGCCCACGGTGAGCTTACCGAGAAATAACAAAAGGTTACACACGATCCCCGTCAGCCCCGCCAGCTTACCGATGGCGGAATGCACGGCGGCCGACTCCGTATTATCATAATCCTTCACAAACAATCGCAACAAAAAGTTCGTCATAACAATCATCCCCGTCTCTTTTTTCATTCTTTCTTTTATACTAAAAGTCAGGGGAAATGTCAATAGTTACCATCCCTTCTTTAATACTGCCCTGCCTTTTCTTCCCCGGACTTCCGTTTGCCCGTTCCGCCCGGACAACACCATAAGCAGCAGGACAGCTGCCAGCAGAAAGATTGCCAGCACGGCCGCCGCCGGCGGCGCCTGATATGTGAAATCTCCTAAATCATAACCGCTGCCGCAGTACGAGTCTGACAGGATCATCGCCGCCTTGACAGGATACCAGTTCATGATCCGCCCCTCAAAGGTTCCCAGATAGCCGTACACAAAGGCGAAGGCCACGCCGAACACGCTGCTTTTCAGAAGAAATGTATTGAGAACGATCAGCGGAAGCACCGCCACGTAGATCAGTACATTTGACAGGATGATCCGCCCGGCAGCAGCGGCCACCGTCTGCACCGTCATACCCGGCAGGCCCAGAAAACCGTTGACCATCACGGCAAAAACGATATTGCAGAGACTGAAGGCCACGGTCAGAAACAGCAGAAGAATCAGCTTGCCCGTCAGCAGATTCCTGTAGGAAACAGGGATTGTCAGGATGGATTTTAACGTGTCATCCGTTCTCTCCCGGGCCATCAGAAAAACCGCCATGAGCATGATGATCACCGGGAAAAAATACGTGCAATTGGTACTGATAATCTCATGAATATAATAGGAGAAATCCCAGCCCTCAGAGGTACTCGCCGTGGAATAAAAAAATCCCATGAATACCGAAAGAACCGTCATAACCGCTCCCGCCTTCACCACCGAATACCGTTTGATTTTCCAGAATTCCGTAACAACACAGTCTTTCATCTTGTCCACCTCCTGTAAAACCGAAAGATCAGAAACAGGCTGACCGCCAGCGTAACGCCCAGCACCGCAAAGGCCTCCAGATTCGACGGAATCATGGCATAGGCTTCCGGAGCCAGATTCTTCTGAGGACTGTGCCGCAGCAGCAGCCCGCTGGTCCAGTTCATGACACATAGGATTGGAAAGCAGTTGATGATCCGTATGAGAGAAAGATTCATGGACACCACCGCCAGCATGCCCCAGGACAATATCGCGTAAAAAAACGATAACAACATGGAGATCAAATAGGTCTTATTAAAATATACAATACACACGATCACCGGCAAAGAGGCGACAGTGATCCCCACGCTGAACAGGCAGGCAAGCCCTATCTTAAATCCCAGCTCATATACTGTCCCTGCCCCGAGAATCCAGGTAAACAAAACGGTGAACAGTACATTTGCCAGCGTATAGATCAGACTGTAGATCAGCAGGACCAGAAGCTTTGCCAGCACCAGCTTCGTGGTCGTGACCGGGATGACCCGGATATTTTTGAATGTGTCATTATCTCTCTCCAGGAAAAACAAAAGCGACGCAAGAATACCCAGCAGGCAGGGTTCCAGCAGAACCAGGCCGTAAGAAAGCATCAACGAGTAGGAGTAATCAAACCGCTGCTGCAGATAGGCTGCGCTCATATCGCCGCTCATGCCGGACTTTGTCACATATACCACCAAAAGAGGAAACAGCACTGACAGGGCAACAATGGCCGGAATGAGCTTCTTCCTTTTCAGCTTCATAAACTCGCATACAAGAAGTTCAGGCAATCCCCTCACCCCCTGTCACCTTCTTAAAATAATCTTCCAAGGTGTCCTCGCAGATCTTCGCGCAGGAAACGGAAAGGCCGTTCTGCACCAAAACCGGGAGAATGTCCTGAATCTGCACCTGCATATTGTAAATGTGCAGGCCGTTCGCGCCATCTGCCTCATAGTCCGCAGCCGGGAGCGCAAACCGTTCTGCCAGAAGATTTCCTGCCCGCTCCGGCTCCGACACTTCCAGATAAATGTACCGGCTGTTCTTTCGTTCAAGCTCCTCAAGACTCTCCTCTTCCAGCAGTCTGCCGTGGTCGATGATGCCGATATCATCGGCCAGCAGCGCGATTTCCGACAAAATGTGGCTGGAGATCATGATGGTCTTCCCTCTCTCCCGGCAAAGCTTCCGTATGAAATCGCGGACCTCCGCGATGCCGATGGGATCAAGGCCGTTGATGGGCTCGTCAAGAATCAGAAGATCCGGGTCATGCATGATAGCAAGGGCGATGGCAAGCCTCTGCTTCATGCCGAGGGAATACTGGGAGAACAGTTTTTTATCCTTGTAGGGCAGATTTACGAGGGCAAGGGCTTCCCGTATCGCCTCCGGATTCTTTATCCGCCGCAGTCTGGCAAAAATTCTCAGATTCTCCGTGCCGGTGAGATTCGGATAAAATCCCGGCGACTCAATGAGACTCCCCACATGGGGAAGAATCCGTGTTTCATTGCCCGACAGCGGCTTCCCGAATATCCGTATCTGCCCCGATGTGGGTTCCGTCAGCCCAAGAAGCATCCGCATGATGGTCGTCTTGCCGGCTCCGTTTCTCCCGAGCAGCCCGTAAATCCTCCCGGGCTTTATATGCAGGCTGGCTCCAAACACCCCCGACTGCTCCCCATATTTTTTAGTCAGATCATTGGTTTCTATCATGTACTGGCTCATGGCTGTGCCTCCTTTCCTTCTTTCGGATGAATTCATGCCACATTTTCGTGAATTACTTTTGCTCCTGAAAAAAGAATAGCACGCGCCCCTTAAAAGAAGGATAAGGCAGCCTTAAATAATCCTTAAAAAAGGCTGCTGTACCGTTTCAGTACAACAGCCTTTTTAAAGAAAGAAAAACAAAGACATGTATTTATTTGCATTTATCTTTTGTATGCCGGGAAGCGGATCACATTACCCGTTACATCTGCGCTTCCCAGAAGGCCACCGCGTCGTTGATCCAGCCCTCCGCCACGGTGCCTGTTCCCAGACCGAAGCCATGCCTCAGTCCATTATAAACATGGAATTTTCTCGGGATTCCATAGCCTTCCAGCGCCTCAAGACGGCGCTGCATGGTTCTCCAGCTGGCAATCCCGTCATTGGTTCCCACACAGGCATAAGTCGGCGCATCCTGCGGGGAAGCGTCGCTGTAGCCGGTGTACTGCATGATGACCGCAGCTGCCTGCGGAATATCCGGTCTGCCGTAATAGGCAGAACCGTAGCTGGCGTTGCCAAGCTCCGCCGCCATTCTGGCTCCCGCGGAACCGCCCCAGAGTGAGTACCCCTCTTTATCCACCTGAAGCTCCTCTGCGTGGTCATAAATATAGGCAATGGCCTGCGCCAGATCTTCATAGGCGTAATCCGGGCGGTATATGAGAGCAAATGCGTTGTAGCCCTTTTTGCTTACCTCAAGGGCGTGAGGAAAGCTGTCGTGCATGGCTCCCACATACATAAACCCGCCGCCTGCGTTCATGATGGCAAATTTTGCTCCCGGATCACCCTTAAAAAAGAATACTCCCGTATCTGCCCTGGACGCGTCTTCTTCTATCTCATCATCCGAATAGATGTTACAAAAAACCCGCTCGCCGTTTTCGGCTCTCGTTTTCAGATCGTTGACAATCTCAACGGTCTTATCTGCGTCAATATTGGAGTACCAGACATACACATCGCTGCTGCTGATATCCGCCAGAGTCATGTCCTCGCTGATATAGCGGTCCACCGGGAAAAGCAGCCTGCCAAAATCCCCGAAGGCAGGGTCATGGATGACTTCTCCCACTGTGGTGTCCTGCGTAAATAGCGCAGTTTGAGTGTTCGCCTGGGCAGTGGACGCGTCAACGTCTCCACTCTGGCCGGTGTTCATCTGCGCGGTGTCGGCATCAGCGTCCTCGCCCTGGCCGGCGTCCGCCCGGGCGGTGGCATTCTCTGCCGCTTCCGTTGTCTGCTCTCCGCTGCTCTGCCGCGCCTCGCTGGTTCCGCAGGCACAGAGCAGAGCGGTCATAATCATTATCATCGATATCATTATCACATTTTTCATATTCTTCACGAATTCTTAAACCTTCGCAGATAATTCTTCCTCCTGCCTTTTCTTTCTGATTATTCCTGGCTGTCAAAGTCCGGCGCCATGGCGAGGTATCCCTGCAGCATCTGTTTTGTCGCTGTGTAATACCGTACATTTTTATCTGTTTTCGCGATGTCTGCCATCTCGTCGTCCGTCAGAGTGAAGTCAAAAATGTTCAGGTTGTCCTTAATATGCGCCTCACTCTTAGAACCAGGGATAACGATATTGCCCATCTGGGTATGCCATCTCAGGATGATCTGCGCTGTGGATTTGCCGTATTTACCGGCAAGCTTCGTGAATACTCTCTCGTTGAGCAGCGCCTTATCTCCATGCCCCAGCGGATACCAGGCCATGATCTTCGTGCCCATGTCCTTAAGAAATGCCTTCATGGCTGTCTGCGGATAATACGGATGCGCCTCCGTCTGCAGTACCGCCGGTTTGATCTCCGTGGCGTCCACAACCTCTTTGATCATATCTTCCGTAAAGTTGGAAAGTCCCAGTGAACGTACCTTTCCCGCTTTTACAGCTCGCTCCATGGCTTTGTACGCGCCGATATAGTCGCCCACCGACTGATGCAGGAACAGCAGATCCACATAATCCACGTCCAGTCTCTTTAATGTGGCGTCGATGGCCGCATCAGCGTCGGCATAAACGCTTGGCCAAAGCTTGGTGGAGAGGTAAATGTTTTCTCTTGCCACGCCGGAACGTTTGATTCCCCGTCCCACGCCTTTCTCATTCATATAGCCGTTGGCCGTGTCGATCAGTTCATATCCGTTCTGCAGCGCCACCAGCACAGAATTCTCTGCCTCCGCCGGGCTTAAAAGGAAAGTGCCGATACCGGCTGCCGGAATCTTTGTTCCGTTATTTAAGTTGAAATATTCCATGATACATTCCTCCCTGATATACTCTCGCCGGGCCGCAGCTGCGCGTTTCTTCGCACGCACCGCAATCCCCGGGTTATCTTTTCATTTCTTCTTACAAATGTATTGTAGCCGAATCCTTCCGGGAATAGAATTCTCGATGTGTTATAAAACTGTATACCTGAAGGTGTTGACTGCTCTCCTATGACGAAAAAAGACCCGGCAAAACGCCGGGTCGAAGACACAGGTATACTATATGATTCTATATTTTTGTTCCGGCGCCTTTGTACGATTGGCATCTGCCGGAATCATCAGCGTCTTTGCGCAATCGGCATCCTCCGGAATCATCAGCCTTTCAGCTTCGCTGCAAAATCTGCCATGGCCTCGGATATCTTGATTTGCTGCGGACAGACCTTCTCACAGCTTCTGCATCCGATGCAGGCAGACGGCCATTTCTCTTCCGGCACCGCACTCAATGCCATCGGTGCGATGAAACCGCCGCCGGTAAAGCTGTGCTCATTGTAGAGTTCCAGAAGATTCGGAATATCCAGTCCCTTCGGACAGTGACTGACGCAATAATGGCAGGCAGTACAAGGCAGTGTGCCGTTCAACATACCGTCCGCAATGGAAAGAAGTGCTCTCACCTCCTTCTCATTAAGCGGTTTATCCGTCTCAAAGGTTTCGATATTAGCCTTCATCTGTTCCGCGTTGGACATACCGGATAATACCATGGTCACCTCCGGAATGGACTGCAGGAAACGGAACGCCCACGCCGGAATATCCTCATCCGGACGCAGGGCCTTCAGAGCAGCTGTTTCTTTCTCCGGCAGCGTTGCCAGCTTACCGCCCCGCAGCGGTTCCATTACCCATACCGGAATATTATGTTCTTTTAACAGTTCCACTTTCGCCTTGGCATCCTGGAATGTCCAGTCTATGTAATTCAGCTGAATCTGGCAGAACTCCATGTGCTCGCCGTAAGCGTCCAGGAAACGTTTCATTACATCATAGCTTCCGTGAGCAGAGAAACCGAGATGTCTGATCCGTCCGTTTTTCTTCTGTTCCATGAGATACTCGAAAATGCCGTATTTCTCATCAAGGTAAGCGTCGATATTCATCTCGCACACATTGTGGAACAGATAGAAATCAAAATATTCTACCTGACATTTTTCCAGCTGTTTTTCAAAGATTTCTTTTACCTTCGGCATGTTGGACAGGTCGTAGCCCGGGAACTTGGTGGCAAGATAAAACTTATCTCTCGGATATTTGCTGAGAGCTTTTCCCATCACCAGCTCGGAATTGCCATTGTGATAGCCCCACGCCGTATCATAATAATTGACGCCGTGTTCCATGGCGTAGGCAACCATCTGTTCTGCAGCCGCCTCGTCAATTCTGGCGTCATCGCCGTCAATGACCGGAAGACGCATTGCGCCCATACCCAGCGCCGATAACTTCAAATCCTGAAAATCTCTGTATACCATTTTTCATCCTCCTGACTTCCTCAATCATTATATTCATACGCTTCTGTTTATCATTTTTATTATAAATCTCATCGAATTAAGTTGCAAATGCCTGAAACGTATAGTTTGCTATGCCTGAAACGTCTTACAGGTATCATCACATTTACTTTCTCGCAATCCTGTCCTCCTCGGTAATCTCCCGGATGACTCTGCACGGATTCCCTACGGCAAGAACATTGGCAGGAATATCTTTGGTCACCACGCTTTTGGCTCCGATGACGCTTCCCTCTCCGATAGTAACGCCCGGAAGAATCGTCACATTTGCGCCAATCCAGACATTGTCTCCCACAGTGATCGGTTTGGCAATCTCCAGTCCCTGATTACGCTCCCCGGCCACCAGCGGATGAATAGCAGTGTACATACCGCAGTATGGGCCGATAAAGCAGTAGTTACCGATAGTTATCGGCGCACAATCCATAAAATATGCGTAATGATTAACAAAGGTATTATCACCGATGCGGCAGTTGTATCCATAATCCACATTAAACGGCGCCAGTATGGTGCTCCCCTCTCCAAATTGAGCCAGAAGCTCACCTATTATTCTATTTTGTTTCTCGTGCTCCCGGGGAGCGGTATGATTTAATGCAAAGCAAAGCTCCTCCGCCTTTTCACGTTCTTCAAGAAGTTCCGCATCATAATTAGCGTCGTACCACAGTCCAAGATCCCTTTTTTCACGTTCTGTCATCACTATCTTTCCTTTCTGATTCCATCAGATCTTTTATTTATTCTGCAGTTTCCTGCAGCCATTTTATGGTAATACTTCCGTATGGAAATGTAAAGAAAATTATACTGCGGGCTCCCGCCTTTTTCTCCATTCTTGTATACCAGACAGAAGCGCAAAGAGAAGCCAGCCTGACAGTGACATTGCTTTCCCTGCCGACAATCCCGGCGCGTGATAAACGATTTCAATGGAATGAGTGCCTTCCTCAATCAGGCATCCGAGAAACGCCGTATCAACTTCCTTCGTCTCTGTCTTTTTTCCATCCACATATACGGTAAAATTATTTTCATAAGGAATTGTCGTGACCAAGTATCCGACTTTTGCCACAGTAATCTCGCCGGAGATGACATTTCCCTTCGTTTTATCCTTATCCAGTGATAATTCCGATTGATACAGGCCGCTTTGTGCCGGCAAGCTGCCCTGGTAAACCTGCATATCTGACAGCTGATACTCTCCTTTTTTAAAAGATATTTCGACGGCTTCCTGGCCTTCCTCCAGCGGAACTGCAAAAGAAAACGTAGTATTATCATTATAATAATAGTGACATTTTGCTGTCAGAGTATTTTTTACATCACCCACCTGAATGGACATATCCTGATTTGGATGCAGATTTTTTACCTTAAATTGTATGAAAATCACATTCTGACGTCCATCATCCTGTTTTCCCTGCGAATTTTCTTCCTGAGGGACAGAAACCGAAATTTTTTTCTCCTCTTCTGCAGATATATCAATCCTTCCGGAACTCTTTTTCAGCCAGCTGCTTTCACTGATTCCGGATACAAACTCGTCAAAAATGTCTTGAATATTTCCATCTTTCCGTATCTCTTCCTGTACCCCGATATAAGATTCTTTGCCTTCATCAGCCGCCACGTTATTATTTGCAACGGCATAATACAGCAGTGCCAGCTGATTATACGGGAATTCAAGTTTCTCATATTCCGAAGCCGTCATAACACGGTCTGTGCTGTAAATGACCGGAGAAACAGATTTATTTTCATAAACGTTCCAATCTCCCTGCTCTCCCACTTTCTCATAACCTGATATGTCTTTTTTTGATAAAATGTATTTTATTCCCATTAATCTCTGAAACACAGGATTATAAGAAAAAGACTGCATCAGACAATTTCTAAACGGCTGTTCCAGCTGGAAAGTTTCTTTTCGAAAACTGTCGTAACCTTGATGGTATCCGGAAGAATACATAGAAGAAATATATTGTTGTTCTGTCCAGATACGGTTAATATTTGCGCCATTTTCATCTGAACTGCCGGCTTGTTCCGTCCGGTACATCCCTGTTTCTCCATCTAATGTTTCTTTTATAAGACTTCCAATCTCTTTGTCGGTCAGCGCTTTATAATATTCCGTATCGATCGCACGGTCCATTTTTTGATGGCATACGGTTCCGAACAGAATCAGGAAACATATTGCCGGAGTTAAAATCACCAGCGCATTTCTCTTTTTGCAGAAAATGCAAAAGCATAAAAGCATAAAGACAGCATCAGCCATAAACAACAGAAACTGCCAGTTTGCTCCGATTTGTTCCCGCTGCAAGACAATAAGAATTATAGTCAATATATAGGGGCAAATATACCAGTACAATTCCGTCTTCGTTTTTCTGACTTTTTCCATAGAATGAAGATATAAAGCGATCAGATAACAAAGTACCGGAAGAAAAGGAATCAATGCTTTATCCCTGATATAAAGACCTCCGTTCAGCATCCAGGAAAACATTGGAATGAGCAGCAGAATCAAACTGCTTCCTGCCAGTATTTTATTGTGCCGCTTTTTAAAGAACAACACGGATAATAGCACAGTAAAAGCGAGTGTCGTCAGCCCCAGTCCATACGGCGTATAACAAAATTCCTTGATATGAAACTGCGGAATAAGAAGCTCTTTCCAGGAAATATCATTTGTACCGCTTCCTCTCCCTATCAGAGCATACAAAGTCGGAATGAGAAGCACTCCGCTCATCATTACGGCCAATATAAGACGGGCGGCAAATCCCACGCCTTCTTTGATAAAATCTAAAACAGTGATTCTCAGCCCCTGCCGGTCGCATTCCAGCAGATACCGGTGAACGGCATAAACACCCAGAACAAGCATTCCTCCAATGCTGAAATAGAAACTGGTCATAATCATAAGAAAAACACTCAGAATCAGCAAACCGCCTTTTTTTCGTCCGCCTGCCTCTGACTGAAAATACCTGTCTACGCTCAGCAGCCCCATACAAAGAAACGGCATATAGTTTACAAACATAATCTGATTATAAGAATGGAAAATCATTGGCGCGGCCAGAAGAAATAATACTGCCGTACCAAAACATATACTTCTTCTAAATTGCTGTTTTTGCAGCCAGATATACATAAGAATGACAGAAGACGCCAGACAGACGAACTGCGCCGCCATCATATAATCTGACATTTTTACAAAAGGCAGAAGATAAGAAACTAAAATGACCGGACTGTAGAGTCCGTAATAAGAATAATGGTAAATATTTTGTCCGGCTCCCAGATTGGCCGCAAACTCCGGAAAAAAATTGCCGGTGTCATAAAACTGCTGCCTGAAATGATCAGGTATCACGCTATGCTGGCTGATCCAGTCAATTTTTGATCCGAACACGCCAAACCGCAGACAAAACAGCCAGCAAAAAAATACAGTAAGCAGCAAAAGAAGCAGCGGCGGAAGAACCGACAAATATTTTCTATTTTTATTTCTCTCAATCCATGGTTGTCCTTTCATCCACAGTTGTCCTATTTTCACCTGTTTTACACCTCCAGCAGCTATCCTGCGCAGCCGTATGCATTTTACTGATGCATTCTCCTGATAAAAACGCGTCCGCACATAGCTTTCCATTTTGGGACTAACTCTAAACGAGGATTCTTAAAAAACCCCAAAATCATTTCTTAATTTTTCTTAAGAGAGCCCCGTTTTTTCTTAATTTTCGGTATAATAGACAGGAAAATGGTCTGGAAAGGAGAACGAAATACGATGGAACACTCACGAATTTTAATTGTAGACGACAATCCTGAAATCAGAGAAATCATTCATGTCCTCCTGGAAGGAGAGGGATTTTTGATTGAGGAGGCCGCAGACGGGGAGACAGCTCTGCAGCTCACCATGGAAAAGGATTTTGACCTGATTATTCTTGATATTATGATGCCGGGGAAAAACGGATACCAGACCTGTGTCTCCATACGGAAAAACTGCAACGCGCCAGTGCTCTTTTTGAGCGCCCGAACACAGGACAGTGATAAAACACTGGGATTTTCGAGCGGAGGCGACGATTATCTGGCCAAACCCTTTTCCTATAACGAATTAATCAGCCGCAGCAAGGCTTTAATCCGGCGCTATCTGGTCTATAAAGGTAAGGAACAGCCATCATCATCCAAAAAAATTCTCAGATATCATCATCTGGAAATTCATGAAGAAGAACAAGAAGTATTTGCGGACGGAGATCCTCTGATCCTCACTGATACCGAATACGCTATTCTCCTTCTTTTTGTCACACACAGACATCAGATTTTTTCCGCGGAACACCTCTATGAAACTGTGTGGAAAGAGTCGTATTATTACGGCGCCAATAACACGGTCATGGTACATATCAGAAATCTGCGGAAAAAAATTGAAAAAGATCCAAAAAATCCGGTTCTTATCAAAACCATCTGGGGAAAGGGGTATCGCTGTGATTAAAAACATTGGCATCTGGATTTCATCCCTGAAAATCCGTCATCAGTTTTTCCTTCTCCTGCTTCTTACCGGCGTTCTCTGTTTCTCATTATTTCAATTTCTCTGGCAGAACAAATGGGAAGCCGCATATGCCGCAAGACATATGGGAATAGTATCTATTCCGGAACCCCATGATGATTTTTTTCAGAATCTTTATGACCATGCAAAAGAATATTCTGTGCCTGACTCCGAAAATAATCTGAAACAGCAGAGAGAATTTGCGCCCTTTTTCAATCTGTGCGACGAATATACCGGCATGTATATTTATGGCGCCGACGATGGTATCTACCGCACCGGAAGATTTCCGGAATACTTTTATAAACACAGCAGTTTCTTTTATAATCTGTCTGCCAATTTTACTGATAACATAGGGGAAGAATATGCCGAACTTTCCCTTCATTTTAAAAACGGTTATTACAGCGTTCAAGTATATCTGTACCACAACGCAGAATTTATTTTTTATTATTACATTTTCTGTTTTATCTTCTGCGTGGTACTGTTTCTGTCAGCGCTTCTGTTCTTTATCAACAGAAAAATGAAATCCATCATTTCCATGGAAAAAGATATTCTCCGTATGTCCACCGGCGATCTGGAGCATCCCATCAGTGTACAGGGCAACGATGAAATCGGCATTCTTGGCAGAGAACTCAATCATCTCCGGATGACGCTGCGTGAAAACATCATACAGGAACAGGAGAGCCGGAAAGCCAATCAGGATCTGATCACCGCTCTCTCCCACGATCTGCGTACCCCTCTTACGATTCTCCGGGGCTATCTGGAAGTCATGCAGCTTCGCCGCAATCCGGAAATCCATGAAGAATATCTGCGCCGGTGCCTGAAAAAAACCGGAGATATCCAGGAGCTCACAGACCGCATGTTTGAATATGCGCTTGTTTCCGAGGAAAAAGAAATCCCGGAGTTTTCTGTTCTTACCACCGACACTCTGCTGCAATATCTCCGGGAAAACTGCGAATACATCCGACTTGCCGGCTTCCGGACGGACTGCCATTTTCCGGAAGAATCTGCCGAACTGTCCAGCGACAGCCTGATGCTGAAAAGGATTTTTACCAATCTGTTTTCCAACATCCTCAAATACGGCGACAAGGAAAGTCCTGTCAGGATCTTTTGTGTCATCCGCACCATTCCCGAACAGGTGCACATTTCTGTCGGCAATACTGTACGAAAAGAATATTCTGATGCGGACAGCAACAATATCGGCCTGAAAAATGTTCAGAAAATGGTAGATCTCCTTGGGGGCAGACTGGATATGGAACGCTGCCAGGGCGCGTTTACCGTTCATTTAACCTTTCCGCTCAAAAAACAGGAATCTTCCCCTTTCCGGCTGACGCTGCACCGGTAACAGCGGAAAAACAGGCGAAAAAATCTCTGTTCTCATAAACAGGCAAAAAAATGCATTTTTTACAGGATATAAAAAGGAAAGTAAACGCAAAAAAATCATTGACAGAATTTTTATGATATGATAGTATATCAGAGTTGATGTGCAAAATCATCAGTTACAGCTGCGTGATATTTTTCTATGTTTTTGTTTAAAGTATTCTCTCTGCTTCTCACATGCAGAACAGAATATAAGCCGATGTGGCGGAATTGGCAGACGCACTTGACTCAAAATCAAGCGGAGATAATCCGTGCCGGTTCGAGTCCGGCCATCGGCATAAAAAGCTCTTCCAACAATGGAAGAGCTTTTTTGCTGTTCAGATAAAAAGAAAATCCCACCAGGATCTTTAGTTCCTGATGGGGCATCTGGTTAAACTAAAAAATATTGCTGAAAACATCACCATTCCGATTCGATACATGAAGAGATTTTTATTCCTTATTATCTCCGGTTCTTCGGCACGTACCGCAGCCAGATCCCATCGCCTTCCACCTTCCGGACGTCCAGCAGAGAAAAGGCTGTCGGTACATTTTCTGCCAGATAATCGGAGCGGTCAAATACCGTCGCCTTGTCGGTCTCGCCGCCGGCCAGCGGACTTAATACGAGGCTCAGCTCGTCGATGGCTCCCGCCTGGAGGAAGGACCAGTCAACCATGCCTCCGCCGGTGATCATCAATGAATTGACGCCAAACTCTTTTTTCAGAGTTTCCAGGAGCCGTCCGATATCCAGACGTTCTTTTCCTGCAAACAGATAGGAAATGCCTGCCCGGCGGAGCATGGCAAGGTATCCGTCCGATACATTTTCTGTCAGAATCTCGATCATGTGCAGCTCCGGCATACCTGCTCTTTTTATGTGCCCTTTGTTCCATCGAAGACTGCCCTCCGTATCAATGATGACCGCATAATGCTGCGCCTGAGGGTCCGCCACGTAGGTCTCCCGAGGGTAAATCCGCGCTGCTTCCAG
>ERZ1643247.561-NODE-561-length-44626-cov-36.985237_pt1 | contig 44626 bp, 37 predicted proteins | sample MGYA00579264_ERZ1643247 | MGnify/ENA primary metagenome ERZ1643247 (study PRJEB29033, sample SAMEA4952262) | chicken gut metagenome | biome: Broiler Chicken; feature: Gastrointestinal Tract; material: Caecum | place: Ireland | collected 2018 | study: Broiler... | reverse complement strand
CCAGCGTTCATCCTGAGCCAGAATCAAACTCTTAAGTTTAATTGCTTAAAGCTGCTCTTTCGAGCAACTGCTCTAACGTTATTTTGCTGACTGACTTTGAGTACTTGTGTACTAAAAGTTAATTGACAGAAACTTTCAAACAATTTTCAAAGAAAAATGTTTAATTCATTTCCTTCTATTCAATTTTTAATCTGCGTTCTGCCGAAACCCGTTCGGCGCTCTCTGATGAAGAGCTCGTCTAGTATATCACATTCAAAACCGTTTGTCAAGCGTTTTTCAAAACTTTTTTGAAAAACTTTTTTCATTCGGTTTTGTTTTGTGCATACCCGTGAACTCACTCACGCGACAGCCTACCTAGCATATCATATCCGTTTTGATTTGTCAAGCGAATTTCAAAACTTTTTTGAAGAATTTTGAATTTCTTTTGGCGAACCTGTCGGATCGATCAAGTGGCCGTGCGCTCTTCACGCGACAGCTTGACTATCATATCATATCCGAAAGCATTTGTCAAGCGGATTTCAAAACTTTTTTCAAAAATTTTGAAGGCCGTTTGGCGGCGCCATCGCCGATATGCAGCCGCTGCGCTCCTCACGAGACAGCTTAGCTATCTTATTATATTTTACAGGAAAAGTCAACCGTTTTTTCCAACTTTTTCGTGTTTTTTTCGTATTTTTTGACGGTTTTTCTGTACATACGACATACTGTGCCGTACTTTTGCCTCCGCCGCCATATATAGTTTGCCCTACGGCGCGCAAAAACGTTGGAGTTTGGCGCGCGGATGTGATATAATAAGAAAAAGCGGACCTCCCCGCGCGCGGGAGGGGGCAAAACGCACGCGCTCCGCCCAAAAGAGGCGGCGCAGAGGAGAAGTTATGTTCAAATTTTTACGCATCGCCTGCGCCCTGATCGCCGCGGCACTGGCGGCAGTATGCGTGCTGGTCGGCGTTTTTACCGAGTCGCTGTGGGCGGCGATCGGCGTGGCGGCAGGGGCGGCGCTGTTTTTTGCCTTCTGCATGCTGTTCAAATATTTGCAGGAAGAGCAGGAAGAAAAGGCGGCCAAGGCGCAGCAGGCGCAAAGCGGCGAATGCGCTGCGGAGACGGAAGCGCAGGCAGACGAACAGGATGCGGAGCAAGCCGCACCGCAGGAAACGCAGGTCGAACGCAGCAAAGACGAGCAAAACAAATAAACCACGGCAATCTTACCGGGGCGGCGCAACGTTGCGCCGCCCTTTTTTATGTCTTGATACCGGGATCCTTTTTCGCCTTTCCATCCGCAGCGCCCGTTTGCCGCCTGTATGTCCGTGAGCCGCTGCCGCCGATATCGCCCTTCCCCTATTATATACGCGCGCGCGACAATATAATATATAGAAAGAAACGGTGAACGATATTATATAAAGAAACGGTGAACGATTCGCCGCATCCCCAACCCCATAGCGACAAAAGCGCCGCGCAAAATTTGCGCGGCGCTTTGCCGTTTTTTTATTTTTCAATACAGGCGCAGCCGTAATATATGCGCGGGCGGCCGATACAGGAGCGGGCGGCTAATACAGGCGCGGGCAGCCGATACGGGAGCCGGCGGCTAATACAGACACAATCACCAACTAATACAGGCGCAGGCGGCAAAAGGCCTCTGCCAGCCATTGCAGCCATGCGGGGACGTACTGCGCGCAGGCCTCCTGCAAAGCCGCGCCGCCTTCGACGAACGCGCCGCCTTCAAAATAGCCGACTTGCAGCCCGGGCATGCCCGCCGTAAACAGAAAATAAAAATCGTGTACGGCGCCGCCCCGGGCAAACGTCTTGGCGATGGGGATGAGGGCGCAGGCGTGATCCCCCACGGCGACGTACTTGGCGCAGGCAAACGCCCCCGCGGCAAAGCCGCCGAACGCCGCCGCCCCGTAGGCGACAAAGCCCGCCGCCACGGCGCCCAGCGCCAGCAGCAGGCCGACGGAGACCGCGCCCAAAGTCAGCACCCCCAGCGCCAGCGCGCCTAACGAGACCGCCCCCAACGAAAGGCACCCCGCCGAGAGGACGCCCATCGACAAAAAGCCGACCGACACCACCCCGCGCGCCTAAACCAAGTCAAAGCAAAAGGGACCCGCCCTGAAAGGCGCCTTTTGCGCGCCTTGCGGCTCATCCTCATTGCAATACTTGGGTATTGCTGCTTCGTCTATCGCCCCAATCCATCGCAAAATGCGCTCTTTCAGGGTGCGTAGCAATCGCAAGCGGGTAGATTGCCGCAGATGCAAGGCAAAGCCCGCTGGTAATATACAGACATATTACCAAGGGCTTTAACGCCGCAGATGTGGTGAGATACCCGCTTCCGATCGGATCCTCTTTGCTTTGACTTGGTTAAAGCCAACCGCGACGACGCCCTTTGCAGTGCCGCCCCACTTGCCGTTGATATGCACCAGCGGCAGCCCGAACAGCGTGCGCTCGCTTTTATATTCGAAATCGGACGCCCACACATACCGCCGCGGCAGCCCCCAATACGGGGTGAACGGGGCGCGCCCCTGCGCGGGCTCTTGCTGCGCCCCTTGCGCGGTATTGGGTTTGCAGCCTTGCGGAGCGCCCTTCAGCTCGTGCCCTTGCGCGGCGGTATTCGGCGCCCCTTGCGCGGTATTGGGTTCACAGCCTTGCGCGGCGGTATTCGGCGCCCCTTGCGCGGTATCGGGTTCACAGCCTTGCGGAGCACCCTTCGGCTCGCTGCTTTGCGCGGCGGCATGCGGCGCTCCTTGCGGGGCGCCCGTTTCCGCATCCGCGCCGCCGAGCAAATAATCTGCCGTGCAGCCGAGCAGCCGCGCCAGCGGCAGCAGCTTTCCCGTTTCGGGCAGGGCGGCGTCCGCTTCCCATTTTGATACCGCCTGACGGGTGACGGACAGCGCCTCGGCGAGGGCATCTTGCGTCATACCCCGCTCACGGCGCAATGCCGCGATCTTTTGACCGGTCGTCATTTTTTCTTCCTTCCTGTGATCAAATTGAACGGCTTTCAGTATACCACGCCGCCGAAAAAAAGGCAACAACCTGCGGTTTCTTCCGGCAACTGCAAGTTGCGCGGCCGTTTTACGGGAAAAATATGCCGTTTTACAGGGAAAAAGCGCCCCGATACGAGCGCTTTTCAAAAAAATTTTATCTGTTTGAAACAATTTTATGCAAACGATTGGTTCATAAAAAAGGGCAGGCCGTTTTCGCCGCGGGCGGAAACGGTGATGCCGGGGCGCCCCTCCGCCTCGATCCAGGCAGGCATCGCCGCGCCGAAGTAGCGCACGTTGCCATAGGTGAAGCAGACGAAGTAGTCTTCATACAGCTTCCAGCGGCCGCGCCGCTCGCCGCGCACGGTGAGGTAACCGTCTTCTTCCAAGCGAAGACCTTCGTTGGCGTACACGCACAGGCGGTTGTCCTGCGGGATGGGGATATAGTCGAAGCTCTTGCCTGCGAGCTCTTCCCTCTCGACCTTGCGCAAGCGCTCGCCCGCATAGCGGTTGGGGCTCATGACGATGTCGCCCTGCGAATTGAGCGCGAACATGCTCAAAAACAGGTAGTGCGGCAGCAGCCGTTTGCCCACGGGGAAGGGAGAGCGGTTGTGGTAGACGACGAGGTCGACGCCGCTTTTGGTGGTGAACAGGTCGTTGTGGCCGGGCGCGAAAAAATCGAAGCCGATGCGGGTGTCTCCGGGGAAGCGCCGCCAGCTGAACGAGCCGCACACCTTTTGCCCCTGCGGGCCGTAGGGCGGGGCGGTAAAGCCGCGGCAGGGCTCGGCGCTGCGCCACAGGCGCATGTTGTAGTCGCGCGAGAGGGAGTCGGCAGAGGCCATCAGGTAATAATAGTCGCGCTTGGCGACGGTATAGCTGCCGCCGAACACGTCGCCCTCGCACACGGTCACCCCTTTGCGCACGTCCATCACCGAGCCCTCGACGTTGGCGGAATTGACCAGCTTTTCGCCGTAATACTGCGCCTCGGAGATCTTGCCCTGCCGCAGCATCTCGTAGGTAAAGCCGTCTTTGCGGCGGCCGGTGGCGGGGTCGAGCTGCAAGACGCGGATGCCGCCGAAAAAGGAGCCGTAGCTCATGTACATTTCGCCGCCGGGCGTGAAATAGATCTGCGGGTCGATGGCGTTGGGCGTCCTGCCCCAGCTGCCGCCCGTCAGCACCAGGGTATCGGCATAGACGAAGTCGGCGTCGGGCGCGTCTGCGCGGGCGAGGAAGATGACGGAATAATTGTCGCCGAACACGGCGGAATAGCAGCCGTACAGCCAATATTTGCCGTCTTTGCCGCGGATGACGTCGGGCGCCCACAGCGTTTCGTTTTTGCTGCGGCGGCCGAGCAGCTCCAGCACCTGCGATACCGCAGGACGGATCGACTGCAGCCCCTGCGGGAACGCCTGCTTGACGAACTGCCAATGGATGAGGTCGCGCGAGGTGCGGATCTGATAGGCGTTTTCGCCGAAGGTACCGGTGGAATAGGCAAAAAACCTGCCCTCCGCCTCTAACAAAGAGGGGTCGTGCGCGCCGAACACCCCCCAGCGCGCCGCGGGGGCCTTAAAATCGGTATTGAGTGCGTCAAAACATGGGTCGGATGGGAAATTCATAAGATCACCTGTGGGCCGTTGTTTTCTCCTGCAATTTTTGATTTTTTGGAAGGGAAAGGCCTTTTGCCGCCTGCCTGCTAAGGGTGACAGGAAAAAATCCCATCTTTGTCACCCTGAGCTCGTCGTCGCTCGCTAAACCAAATCAAAGCAAAAGGGACCCGCCCTGAAAGGCGTCTTTTGCGCGCCTTGCGGCTCATCCTCATTGCAATACCACAGTGGGTATTGCTGCTTCGCCGCCCCAATCCATCGCAAAATGCGCTCTTTCAGGGTGCGTAGCAATCGCAAGCGGGTAGATCACTATACTGTAAGGGAGAGATACGGACCCGATCAAAAGCGGCAAGCGGTGTTGAAGCTCTCGCTTGTGTGCTCTTGGCTCGTGCTGCACGCTTCGTTTTTTTGAATTGCATACCTTGCCGCTTTTGATTGCTTCGCACTTTTAGCGGCAAGATTTTTGGATGATTTGCCGCGAAGAGGATGCAGCAATACACGCGTATTGCAAAGACGATGAACGGCAAAGCGACTAAAAGATGCCGCTAAAAGCGTGGTCCGTATTTTTTTCCTTACAGGATCCATGCAAGGCAAAGCCCGCAGGTAATATAGAGACATATTGCCAAGGGCTTTAACGCAGCAGATGTGGTGAGATACCCGCTTCCGATCGGGTCCTCTTTGCTTTGACTTGGTTATTCTGTCAGCATTTTGCCGATGGCAAAATGCTCGACCTGCAAGGCGGCTCCTCCTCTTTCCCAAAAATCTCGCTTCGCTGCGATTTTCGGGAGCCCTGTTTTTCTGCGCAGTCGAATGGGTCTTGCGCGCAAGCGCATCGGTAACAAACGCCTACCTGCATGCCTTCACCCTTTTTAAGGGGGAAGGTGGCACGCGCTGCTTGCTGCGCGTGACGAATGAGGGTTGACCTATCCTTATTTCATCTTCTCTGCCTATTACAAGGACAGTATCCCCTCATCAGGCGCTCCGCGCCAGGTCCCTTAGGGGGAAGCCATGTGTAGTGCCGTGTTCGGAACAGGCAACTGTTCTATGCAAGATCCCTCCGCTCGGTCGCTCTTATAGGGCTCCCAAAAAGTATCGAAGAACTTTTTGGGAAGAGGAGCGGCAGGCGCTGCGGGCAAGGCGGCAAGCGGGAGCGCCGCCCCGTTCCGCATAAAAAAATGAGGGCGAAACCCTCATCGCGCGGTATAGTATCACAAACGAAAACAGAAAGCAACCGTTTGCGCGGGGAAAATACAATATTTTTTATCATTCAGGGAAAATTTTTTGTTTGCGGAAAATTTTAAGTTCACGGAATTTCTTTCGTCAGCACGAAAAAAATTGTGAGAATTTACGGCAGAAAAAGCGCCCCGCGCGAATGCGCGGGGCGCCCAATCAGAGTACAACTGCTCGCAAAACAGTGCAGGAGACGTTTACTCTTTGGAACCTGTCAGCATGATGGAGCCGATGATCGTCTTCTGGAACACCGCGAAGAGGACGAGGATGGGGATCAATGCCAACACGGATGCAGCCATAACGGCGGGGGCGTTGGTAACTTCGGTGCCGTAGGATGTATCCAGCTGCGAAACTGCCAAGACGAGCGGCTTCCACATATCTTCGGTGATGAACACGCTCGAAGCGAGGTAGTTGTTCCAGCAGCCCATGAAGCTGAGGATGAACTGCGCCATGATAGCGGGCTTAGCCAGCGGCATGACGAAGGAAGTGAACTGCCTCCAGTAGCCGGCGCCGTCGATACGGGCGGCTTCGAGGATGGCGGTAGGCATGCCGTAGAGGAACTGGCGGATAAAGAACGCCGTCATGATGGCGCCGAAGCAGCCGGGGATGATCATGGCGAGGCCGTTATCCGTCCAACCCAAGGTGGAGTACACGCAGAACTGCGCGATCATGATAGAGGGGAAGGGGACCATGACCGCCGCCAGGCAGTAGAAGAACACGAAGTTCTTGCCCTTGAAGTCAAGCTTGGCAAAGGCGAAGGCTGCCATGGTGGAGGTGATGACGCCGATGGTGACGGGCACCAGCGAATAGATCAGCGTGTTGATGATCGAGCGCCAGAACGCGTACTGCACGCCGCCGATGGTGACGGTCTGCCAAGCATCATTGAGCAACTTGACAGCATTGCTATAGTTATGGAACAAACCAAAGTCCGTACCAGCATATGTTGCCGCCGGCCAAAAGATCGTGGTGATCATGACGTTGAGCGCCGAATTGACAGTTGCTCCGTCTGCGCCGTACTGCGGCCCCGCCAGGGATGCTGCGAACATCCACCAGAAGGGATACAGCATGGTGATGCCGCCGAGGGTAAGCAATACATAACAAATCACGTCAAACAAGATCTTTTTGAACTTTTTGCTGGAAGCGAGGCTGACCTTCTGCTTCCGCTGCTGCACGACGACGGCGGCTTCGCCCCCTTCGGCAACGACTTCGGCGCCCTCTGCCATCGCTTCTTCGGCGACGGCTTCCGTCGCGATATTTTCGGCTTCGGCATCATTGATGACATTCATCTTTTCGTTTTCATTCATCAGTCTTTCTCCTTTTTCGCATCCAAAGCGAACTGGATCAGCGTCAAAATAAAGATAATAATCGCCAAAATAATGCCGAGCGCGCTGGCATGCGCCCATTCGCCATTATTAAACACGCCAAAGATATATCCGACGAACGGGGTGTTGAATTCGGTACCGCTGGTCGCCTGGTTGCCCGTTGCGGGGAAGTTACCGAAAATCAGGTTCGGCTCGACGAAGATCTGCATGCCGCCGATGACGGAGGTGACCAACACGTAGAAGATGGTAGGATACAGCTGCGGCATAGTGATGCGCCAGAAGATCTGCCAGGCGTTGGCGCCGTCGATCTCGGCGGCCTCTTTATAGCTGGCGTTGACGCCGTTGAGGCCTGCCACGAACAGGACGACCGTGCCGCCGAGGCCCTTCCATACCGTGAGGATGATGATACAAATTCGGTTATCCCAATAGTTCGAAGTGTTCGACAACAGGTCTATACCAAATACAGTGCTCATCAAACCGCCGGAGCCGAACAGGTTTGCCCACATGACCGCAATCGAGACCGTAGAGGCGACCGTAGGGATGTAGTAGATGACGCGGTAGGTACCCGTGAACTTGATATCGCGCGTCATCATGACGGAAATTGCCAGCGAAAGGATCATGCCGATGGGGATACCGATGAGGTAAAAGACGGTAGAGCCCATCGTGTTCCAGAAGTTTTCCATTTCGCCGGAGGCGCCGAAGATCCCTTCAGGCGTAAACATATATTGATACCAATAAAATGCGCCTTCCGGATGAATACTGCCCAATCCTTCCCAGAACGTCGTCATGATATATGCGTCATAATCGGTGAACGAGATCCAAATGGAAAGGATGAACGCTATATAGGTGAATATCGTCGTTCCGATCAGGATGGCTGCAACAAAGATCCATCCCCAAATATTTTCCTGCAGTTTGGCGCGGCTGAACCCCTTCTTTTTAGGGATGGGGGTCGTCATCTCGGCGATGCGGGCAGCCGACGCGGCATCTGCAAAGGAAGTTGTTGTATTTTCCATGCGTATTCTCCCTTATAAGATTTTTTGCTTGGAAGCCGCTTTGGGGGCGGCTTCTGCCCTACACGCATCAATCCTGGTTGGCGATCGATTCTTCTTTCGCCACGGCGAGATCGAGCAGTGCCTGCGAACGGTTGACGATCCAATCGCAGAATGCGGAAGGAGTGAAGAAGCGGGCGTGCAGCGCGCCGATATCGATCGGGTTGATGATATTGCTGTTATCTGCCGCAACCGCATCGTTCGGCTGTCCGCTCGTCAAACACAGGTCCCATGTGCCGGGCGCCCTGACCGATTCGTATGCGATCAGCATATAACCCTTGGTGGAGCCGAATTCATCGATCCAGCGCGAGTTATAGGTGTACATGCACGAATCCAAAGCGCCGTTGTCGCCGGAGACCATCCTGATCTGCAAGTTCCTATCTTCAAAGTTCAGAGCAACGAGGTTCAGGCACTTATACGCATATGCGACCGTAACAACGCTTCCCATGTCTTCATTAGCGAAATATGTGTTGACATACGGAGCAAACGACGGGAAATTGGTGGTGATATAGTCGCGGATGGTTCCCTTCGCTGTGACGTGGTCGTTATACATCTTGGTGGCGATGGCGGTAGCGAGCGTCCAGATGGGCGAAGTTTCGCGCAGCTGGCTGGGCATGACGCCGTTTTCCACCTTGTAAGTAGAGCCGTCGCCGATGGTCACCGTGCCTGTAGCATTGGCATCGAGACCCAAATTCTCCGGTTTGAGACCGGCGCGGGTGATCTCATCGACGGTGACCTGCAAAGAATTGGCATTGTTGCCGTCGGGGGTGATCATGTAATCGAAGTTAGATTCCATGGCGATCTCTTGATCTTCATATACGCCGGCAGGTTCACCGCCCTGATAATACAGATAAGAGATACCCTGATCTTTGAAGGATGTCAGCTGCGAGCCGGAATAGGTCATGGCGCGCTGCATCGTAGGATCGAGCGTCAGATATGCGCACAGGTCTGCACAGGCATCGACGATCCAGGCGTCTTCGCCGGTATAGCGTTCAAGCACGTCACCGTTTACGCCGTAACCGACGGTGTCCAAACGGGCAGCCCAGGCATCCTGGCGGTCTTGTTCGTAGGCGATCCACTCTTCCGAGCCCATCTCGATGGGCGTCGTTACGGGCTCTTCGCCATAGGTTTTAGACTCGTAGTGTGCGTCTTTGATGCGCGCATACGGGGAATAGCTTTCGGAAACGGGTTCGGGCATGATGCCGACGGAGAGGGTATTGCGGTTGACGGAGTTGAAGGTCGCCAAGTCCCAGGTACCGATGCCGTAGAAGATGCAGCGGCCGCTGTTGAAGGTGCCCCAGCCGCCGATGGTCAGCGTGCTTTCGCCCGAGCCGGAGAAGAAGGAGTTGGCGTTCCAGTCGGAACCGAATGCGAGGAATGCCGCGTACGCTTCTTTGAACTTATCGGAGTTTATGCCGTAATCTGCATCGTCAGAAGGTGCGGTGACCGACTGATAGTTGTCGCTGATGATATCGACGTCGTTGCCCAAGAGCCATGCCGTCAGGTACAGGGTGCCTTCGTACTGGTCGTTGCCGTACACAAAGTCTACATCTGTGGAAACACCTTCCGCAGAATTCAACCAGGTCATCAGCTGGTGCGCGCCGCGCGCCGCGCCGACGTTGCGGGTGCCGTCCGCAGAGTACGGGGTAGGCACGTCGTACGAGTTGGCATAGTAGCCGACCGCCCACGCCATGGCGCCGTATTCGGCAAACGTGTAGGTGACATAGCCGATGGAATCGTCATACGGGGTGGAAGGGTCGTCCGCTTCGCCCGTGTAATATGTATCGCCCGGCCAGCCCATGATGGTCACGTCGTAGCCGTCTACCGATTCGGCAGCTTCCGCGATCGGATCCTGCGCCGCGAGAGCGGCTTCGTAACTTTCATATTTAAAATAGTTGAACGGATAGTAGCGCACCGTGCGGCCGATGTTGATGATGGACGCAGGGTCGCCGCGCGAGCCGTCTGCATTCACATAATAGATGGCGCCGTGCGTATCTACCGTGCTCGTATAGGCGTCACGCATCGTCTGGGTGAAGAAGTTGCGGTTGTACGCCAAGCCGAAGGACGAGAAGTCTTTCGGGAGAGCATAGACGCCGGCGGTCCTGCCGTCTGCCGTCTGGAAGCTGCCGCCGTGGCCATCGGGGCCGGGGTCGCCGACATAGGTGACGGGGTCGCCGATGGTTCCGTCTTCTTCCACAAACGCATACGCGCCGATCGCGTCGCTCCAAATACCGTTCGGGTTGTAATCGTTCCAGTTTACGTAATCGGTCAGGTCAAGGACTGCATCGTTCAAGGCAAAAGACTTGACGTATTTCGGGGATACGTAGATGACGTCGTCCGCCTTGCCGGAAGCGATCTCTCTCTGTACCTGCGAGAAGTACAGGTTTGTATCGCTTTGGAACGAAAGGCCGACGTTGATCTTGTCTTTGCCGATCTCGTCTGCATGCTTTTCAGCATATTGATCTGCCCATTGCTCGATCAGCTGCCTGTTTGTTTCTTGATCTGCGGCACCGGCAAAGACGAAGACGGTAAAGTCATAATTTGTATAAGCCGATACATACGAGAAAACAAACAATGCAACCATCACAACGATCAGCCCAAACACGACGATCTTGTTGACAATTTTCTGCATTATGTTCCTCCTTACAAATTTCATCCGCGGCACGGCGGAGGGCGAAAAGGGAGATTCGCCGCGTTTTCATGAGAAAACGCGGCAGAGGGCCCTCTGCCTTGCTCAAGCGACCTGCCGAACGGATTGGTTGCACGGCGGCAAGCTTTGCGGAGAAAAAAGAAAACACCCGCACAAAACAAACACTTTCAGCCGTTCCCCGATGAACGACAAAACAATTGTCCGTTTAATGCGAGTGCCCATCCCCCCTTTGCACGCCGTTTATTGTATTCTTATCATAACACACAATTTTCACCGTGTCAATACTTAAATTCAAGTTTTTTGTGAAATTTTTATTGTTTTTAAGCTATTTTTTGGTCGAAAAAACCAATTAACGTTCACTTATAACAAAATCGGCGTATTTGATAAAAATTATCGACCCTCTGCCCTCGCCCGCTTCTTCCTCGCCGTCACAGGGCTGTCACCGTTTCCGCCGCCCGCCTTGCCCGCCGAAAGAAGAAGGCTGCTTTTATTTTCAGAGATCCCTCCACTCGCTTCGCTCGGTCGGGATGACAAGGGAGAAATGTAGAATGTAGAGTGTAAAATGTAAAATTCAGGATGTATTCAAAAAATGTTTTATACATCGTCCAAAACTTTACATTCTACATTTTACATTTACCATTCAAAAAGAGATCCTTCGGCTCGCTTCGCTCGCTCAGGATGACATGGGGCGGCGTGGGCGCGTCGCGTATGCGGCGCGCAGTGCCAAAATTACAACAAAAAGGGCCTCCCGCGGGAAGCCCTTTCTGTTCATATTCAAAAAAACAATAAACGCACTGCTGCACCGCGCTGCGGCGGCACCTTATTCAGCGCTGTTCCTTTTCGTCTACGATCTCCACGATCTCGCTGATGCGGTTCAAATCGTCGGTATTATAATAATCGATGTAGATGCGGCCCTTTTTGTCGTTGCCGATGAGCGATACCTTGGTCTTGAAGGTGTGGCGCATGCGGTCGATGAGGTCTTTCAGCTCGATGGAGACCTGCTGCTTCTTCTTTTCTTTTTTATCGGCGATCTCTTCGGGGGAGGAGAAGTAGTCGCGCACGTTGCGCTCGATGTCTCGCACCGAAAGGCCGTCTCGGATGGCGGTCTCGGCGAGCTTGTACTGCGCGTCTTCGGGCAGGGTGACGAGGGCGCGGGCGTGGCCGGCGCTCAATTTGCCCGACGAGACGAGGGAAATGACCTCGGGCGAGAGGGAGAGGAGGCGCAGGGTGTTGGTGACCGCGGGGCGAGATTTGCCGATGCGCTCGGCGAGCTCTTCCTGCGTGAGGTGATACTCGTCCATCAGCTGCTTCATGGCGGTGGCGGCCTCGATGGGGTTGAGGTCTTCGCGCTGCAGATTTTCGATGAGGGAGATCTCTTTGATCTGGCGGTCGTCGTATTCGCGCACCACGACGGGGATCTGCTGCTTGCCCGCGATCTTGGAAGCACGGTAACGGCGCTCGCCGGCGATGATCATATATTTGCCGTCCGGCATCTGATTGACGACGATGGGCATGATGAGGCCGTGCTTTTTGATGGAGTCTGCCAGCTCGTTGAGGGCGGCTTCGTCAAAGTGTTTGCGCGGCTGGTTGGGGTTGGGGCGGATGAGGTCGATATCTACTTCTTGCAGCCCCTTGATGTCTTCGGGCAGCGGCTGCGGCAGTTCTGCGCCCTTTGCCGCGTTCCCGTACGCCTCTTCGGTATCCGAAAACAGTGCGGACAGCCCTCTGCCCAATCCTCTGGGTGGTGTTTTCATAATTCTCCTCCTGAAATGTTCTCTGCCCTCCCCTGCGGGGACAGCGCGGCTTTTCGATAAATGCAGAATGTAAAATGTAAAATTCAAGGTCTGTGATCGGATATTTTTCGGCACATCCGGAATTTTGCACTTTCCATCTATAAAACGCGCGCCGCCTTCGCCTTACCTGCATGAGCCTTACGGCCAACGGAAGGCGCGGGCGCAAAAGCGCGGTTTTGCTTGCGCGAGGGTTTTTTGAACAAAAATATCCTGCTCCCCTTCCGCAATACCGCACTTTCCGTTTACCATCCCCTATATACTATATATAGATATGGAAAGCGAATGCGCCGCGTATATACGCGGGCAGGGCTTCCTTGCGCGCCTCGCGCGCGAGGCGTTCCCCGTGCGGGCGAAGCCGAAGCCCGCCGCCAAAGGGCTTACTTGCGGGCCTCTCTCGCGAGGTATTCCTGCGTGAGCGCCTTGTAGGCGCGGGCGCCTGCGCACTTGGGATCGTGCAGCATGATCGGCTTGCCGTACGAAGACGCCTCCACCAGCCGCACGTTGCGCGGGACGACGATCTCGAACAGGCGCTTGGTGAAGAACTTTTTGATCTCGTCGGCGATCTGTTTGGAGATAACGGAACGGCTGTCGTACATGGTCAACACCACGCCGTCTACGTCCAGCACGGGGTTGAGGTGTTTTTTGACCAGGGTGATGGAGTTCATCAGCTGCGACAGCCCTTCCAGGGCGTAATATTCGCTCTGGATGGGGATGATGACCGAATCTGCCGCGGCAAGCGCGTTGATGGTCAAAAGCCCCAGCGAGGGCGGGCAGTCGATGAGGATATAGTCGTACTTGTCTTTGACCTCGGCAAGGGCTGCCTGCAGCACCTTTTCGCGGTTCTTTTTATAGACGAGCTCCACCTCCGCGCCTGCAAGGTCGATATTGGAAGGGAGCAGGTCCAGCCCCGGCACCTCGGTATGCACGATGTGTTCGGAGGCCTTTTCTTCGTCGATGATGACGCTGTACATCGACTTTTTCAGCGAGCTTTTGGAAAGCCCCATGCCCGTGGTGGCGTTGCCCTGCGGGTCGATATCGACCAGCAGCACCTTTTTGCCCGCCTCGGCGATGTACGCCGCCATGTTGACGCAGGTGGTCGTCTTGCCGACGCCGCCCTTTTGGTTGGAAAACGAAACGATCTTTCCCATGCCGCTTTGTCCTTCTTTCGATATTCTTTCGCTTGTGCCTGCTTCTGCCGGCAGTTGTTCCGGCAGCGCGGCGGCGCTGCAGGCTCGCATGCCTGCGCGGCCCCGCCTTGTGCGCGTCAGCGTGCCGCCGACGCGCGGGGTATTTTGTTTAGTTCTTACGGATCGCCTGCCCGCCTTTTTTCTTTCTTCTATATTATATTGAATGGAAAACGGCGGCGCGAGTCAGTCTTTGTCTGGTTCGCTCGGGGCGGTGCCGCTTGCGGGCTCCGCATCGTGCCGCGAAGATCTTTCTGCCGGCTGCGGCTGCTCTTTGGCGGCGGCGTCGCCGGCGGCGCCCTCCTCCGCCTGTTCCGCCTGCTTTTTGGCGGTTCCCGTCTCTTCTTTGACGAAGCGCGCAAAGGGATTTTCCGTCTCCATCTTCTCGTACTTATCCATGTGAGCGTACACCTCGTCGGGCGAGGCGCCCTCCAGCAGCATATCCACCTCTTCGGTGTAGATGGTCTCGCGCTCGATGAGCACGCGGGCCATGTTGTCGAGGATCTTGCGGTTGGCGGTGAGCAGCTCTACCGCACGCGCATGCGCCTCTTCGATGATCTTGTGCACCTCGTCGTCGATGACGGATGCCGTCTCGTCCGAATAGCCGCTGTGCGCTTCCATATCCCTGCCGAGGAAGATGGGGTTATCCGATTTATAGGTGACAAGCCCCACGCGCTCGCTCATGCCCCATTCGGTGACCATCTTGCGGGCGATCTCGGTGACGCGCTGCAAATCGTTGGAGGCGCCCGTCGATACGTCTTTGATGACCAGCTCTTCGGCGACGCGGCCGCCCAGCAGCTCGCACACGAAATCCAGCAGTTTTGCCTTGGTCATGTGGTTGTCGTCGCTGTCCGGCCTGGTCATGGTGTAGCCCGCCGCCATGCCGCGGGCGATGATGGAGACCTCCTGCACGGGGTCGCAGTGCTTGCACAGCTTGGCGATGATGGCGTGGCCGCTCTCGTGATAGGCGGTGATGCGCTTATCCGACTCGGTGACCAGCCTGCTCTTTTTCTGCGGGCCGAGCAGCACCTTGTTGATGCCCTCGAACAGTTCCTGGTTGCCGATCATCTTTTTATTGGCGCGCGCCGTGAGGATGGCGGCCTCGTTCAGCAGGTTTTCCAGGTCGGCGCCCGAAAAACCGCTGGTCATGCGGGCAAGGATCTTGAAGTTGACGTCGGGCGCCAGCGGTTTATTGCGCGCGTGGACCTTTAAGATAGATTCGCGCCCGCGCACGTCGGGAAGGTTGACGTGGATCTGCCTGTCGAATCGGCCGGGGCGCAGCAGCGCCGGGTCGAGAATGTCGGCGCGGTTGGTCGCCGCCATGACGATGATGCCCTCGTTGGTCTCGAAGCCGTCCATCTGCACCAGCAGCTGGTTGAGGGTCTGCTCGCGCTCGTCGTGCCCGCCGCCGAGGCCCGTGCCGCGCTGGCGGCCGACGGCGTCGATCTCGTCGATGAAGATGATGCACGGCTGGCTCTTCTTCGCTGCGTCGAACAAATCGCGCACACGCGACGCGCCCACGCCGACGAACATTTCCACGAAGTCGGAACCGGAGATGGAGAAGAAAGGCACGTTCGCCTCGCCGGCTACGGCCTTGGCAAACAGCGTTTTACCCGTTCCCGGGGGGCCTACCAGCAGGATGCCCTTGGGGATCCTTGCGCCCAGGTCGGAGAACTTGCGCGGCGATTTTAAGAACTCTACGACCTCCGCCAGCTCCGCCTTCTCTTCTTCTGCGCCTGCCACGTCGGAGAAGCGCACTTTGATGTTTGAGTTTACGCGGGCCTTGGTCTTGGCAAAGCTCATCGCCTTGCTGGAACCGCCCTGTGTCTGCCGTATCAGCAGCCAAAATACCACGCACACCAGCACTACGCCGACCAGCGGCACTAAATAGGATATCCAGCTGCCCTCATTTGGGTCCGCCTGATACAGTTTGATGCCGTTCGCCTCGGCGGCGGCGACGATGCGGTCGTATTCGTCGGTAAAGCGGCCGATGGTCGTCGTATAGACTTTGCGGCCGTCCCTGTCGATCGCACTCACGTTGTACAGTTCGATCTGGATCTCGTCGATGCCGTATTGGTTCTCCGCATCTTCGATGATCTGGAAGAACTCGATGTTATCGACTTCCTGGCGTTGGCCTTGTCCGAGCACGGAGGTCAACGCGATAGACAATACCAAGATCAATACGATGCCCAGCATTGTCCAAAGCAGTATTTTAGATGTTTTACTCATGCAATTCGATCGTCTCCTTGTCGCTCCTTCTGTTTTTGAAATTTGTGCCGCACGCCGTCGTGCAGCTTCGCCGCATGCAATACGCCTGCCGCGTTTGAAATTTACACACCGATTATAGTAGTATGCCCGTTTTCAAGGCGGTGTAAACGGTTTGCGGCAATGTTTCATGTGACACATTTTGTCTATCATGCCCAAAGCAGCAAACTTTTGCAGCAGCTATGTTCCTATCATACCATAAATTGCAAAAAATTACAACAATTCCTTGCAAATTTTTTTGCAAAAGCTATTTTTTTATTCGTTTTTCACTTTTTAACCATATTTTTAGCTCTGCGTATGCCAAAATTCGGCCGATTTTTGCCTTTTTGCAGGCCTTAAAATGTTTCATATGGAACATCCTCGGAAAAGGCCGTGTTTCACGTGAAACATATCGAAAATGAGATGCGAGTTTGTTTTTTGGTTATATGAGGCGGTCCTTTTGACTGTTTCATATGAAACACTCATAGTACCGAAAACGGTTTTGCGTATTCAATTTTTGATATGTTTCATATGAAACAATAGTCGTCAAATGGACGCGAACTTGCAGAAAATAGATCGGCGGAAATTTTGCTTAAAACATACGAACGGCTTATTCAATACGGGCCTCCGAAAATTTGATTATTGAAAATGATTCTGTCTCAGAACGTCTGGCGGGCTTTTTTGAACGACCAAAATACAGCCGATATGACCGTTTTACCGAAATTACAGGAAAAGCGTCCTGATTTTCGAGCAAAATTCAGCCAAAATAGCAAAGATAATCATGCGATTTCAAGGTCATAAAAATTCATCGGAATCGGCTAAAATCGGCGATAGAACAGCTCTTTTCGGCGGAAGTGCAGTTTGCATACGGGTAAATTTTCCATGTACACACCGTGGATCTGCCTGCGCATACTTCATTGTGGAATTGTGGATAAAAATTGTGGATAACTGTGGAAATGTGTACAGTTCCAAGGACAGGCTTCGACTTTTCAGGTATACGAACACACTTTTCGGGCAATACCTATGCCGCAAATATCAAATCGGACGGAACAGACAATGGAGTACACATTTCATCCCCATAACAGTTTAGCGCCGCTGGGAATGGCGCAGATCTTGCGCCGCAATTTACAGGGGCGCATACCCGTCATCGCCTGCGTCGGCAGCGATCTTTCCATCGGCGACAGCTTGGGCCCGCTCGTCGGCAGCATGATCAAGCAGCAATGCGCGGCGCTGTTCGTCTACGGAACGCTGGCAAACCCGGTGACGGCCAAAGAAGTCGTGTACCTGCGCGAATTCATCGCCGAAACGCACCCGCACAGCCCCGTCGTGGCGGTAGACGCGGCGGTAGGGGCAAAGGACGAGGTCGGCCTCATCCGCATCGGCGAGCAAGGCATCCTCCCCGGCTCGGGCGCGCAGAAGAAGCTGGGGCGGATCGGCGACGTCGGTATCCTCGGCATCGCCGCCGAGCGCTCGCCCATGCAGGCGGCGCTGCTGCACCTCACGCGCCTGGGCGGCATCTACCGCATGGCGCAGCTGATCGCGGCGGGCATCTGCGCCTATGTACAGGGCTGCGCCCATTTCAGCGCCATAGGGGAGGCGCCAACAAAGCGCGCCTTCCGCACGGCAAGCGGTCTGCTGTAAAGTAAAGAATGTGACGCGGCAAATTCGGATACATTCTAAATGGCGCGGCAGCGGCGCCGCTTCGATGCTCGAAACTTCTGTACAGGGCAAAAAATAAGAATGGCGCAGAGACTGCGCCATTCCATATCAAAAGGAACATAAAGGAGTTAGCAATACGTCGTATAAGCAAATTCGATCAATGCGGCAGCGGCCGCAGGAGTTTCAATAGACGCGGCAGACACCGCAGGGGCTTCAATAGACGCGGCGGATATCGCCGACGATGCCGTACGAGCTGCGGAAGGACGCCAAGTCGCGCTCTCCGCGGATGAGCATGACATCGCGGAAGGCGCCCGTTTCGCGGCTTAAAAAGCCTGCTGTGGCCTCTCCCGTGCAGATGCTGACGCTGAGCACGGGTTCTTCTAAAGAGACGTTATAATTGGGCTTTACCTTTCTCTGAAAAAACCATCTCTTCATATGCAAGTACCTACAAAAAACATCTGACTGAGCCACACGCAATGCCGCGGGCGGCGACTATAACCATATACTGACAGCGCAGGCGCGTGACGCCGAGGTCGAAATGACGAGAAACAACGCCTCGCTTTTAATACCGCTGTTTGCGCATCTTGCCGTCCTTTTTGTGGATGGTGATGCTGCCGTCCTGATTTTCCGCCAGCTTTTTGGCGTAGGCGATGGCCTCGGCCTGCGTGTCGAACAATTTGATCGCCTTCACGCCCTTGGCGAACTTCACCTGCCACTTGCCGTCTTCTTTGCGCAGCGAAACGTGATAGTTGCGCGCAAGCACGCGCTCGTCGCTCTTTTGTGCGCCGACAGCCGCTTCGTCTGCCTTTGCCGCGTTCTCGGCGGTAGCTGCCACGGTTGGCGTATTCTTTTCTTCCATACACAACTTCCCCCTTTACCACATCTATTGTAACACACTTTTCCACAAAAATCAAGATTTCCACAATAAAATGTTGATAACTTTGTCGAAATTTTCGATATTTAGGGGGTTTATGGCCCGCAAAGTACAAATTGAGCGGCACAGTTGCCCACATGTTGTTGATAACTTGAAAACGAATACGCCGCGCAGAACAATTCAAAAGCACATCAAAATGCTGCCAAACAAACGGAAAAAAGAGGGGAAGAGAGAAAGAAAAAAGAAGGGAAAGGAATAAGTGCGGAAAAAGGAAAGAAGGCGGGCAGGGAGGGAAAAAAGAGAAGAAAGAAAAAAGAGAAGAAAAAGCAAAACGGCAGGGAAGCGACGACTTTATTTTGTCTTGGTCAAGCAACGACCACCGAACAAAAGACAGCGTGCGGGATCAAGAAAAATAAAGAAATAAGTAACTTCGCCGCAGCGCGTCCAAACAGAAGCCGCCACGGCGGGATGATAAAAAATAAACAGACGCCCCGCGCGTCTATACAAAAATGGTCACCGAATGGGGCATGAGCGAGCGCGTGGGGCTTGTCACCTATAAAGAAGATGTACGGGGGCTGAAAAGAGCAATGACAAAGCCGCAGGTTTCCCTGCGGCTCTGCTTTTAAGGATAAGGAAGAACAATTCCCTGCATGGGCTGTTTCCCTTTTAGGTCAGTTTCAAAAGGTCAAGTGCCTCAGCGGACTTTTTCCTTTTTGGGTTTGACGAGGAATACCGTCCAGACGACCAGGCCCGCGACTGCCGCTACGTCGATGACGACCAGCAGGATGATCCACCAGGCGAAGGACTCCGCCCTGTCTGCCACGCCGACGTTGGCGTTGAAGATGGTGTCGAGGCTGTCATGGTCGAAGGTGTGGTTGTAGTAGATGGTATCGACCAGCGTGTAGAGCACGTTGTGTGCAGCCATGCGCGCGCAGACGATATCCGTCGGGTCGGAGGTATCCAGGCCGCCGCCCAGCGTGAAGCCCATCGGGTTGAGCCAGATGTCATTGCCGGCGCGGATACCCTGGCGGGTGTTCATCGTGCCCGGCTCGCCGCCCATCGACCAGTCGGTGACGACCGTACCCTTAAAGCCCCATTCGGTGCGGAGGATATCGGTGAGGAGCGCGTGGTTGGCGCCCGTCCAGATGGAACCGAGGTTGTTGAAGGAAGACATCACCGCGTTCGAGCCGCCCTCTTTGACAGAGATCTCAAACGGCTTGAGATAGATCTCGCGCAGCACCTGTTCGGGCAGCCAGGTGTTCCAGTCGCGGCCGTTGGGGCCGGATTCGCTGACCACAAAGTGCTTCATGTAGCAGTACAGGCCGTTGATCTTGGCGCCGTGGATGACATTTGCCGCCAGGTTGCCGGACAAGATCGGGTCTTCCGAATAATATTCGTAGTTACGGGATGTATAGTTGGTGCGGTGCAGGTTGATGCCGGGCGCATACCAGCCGTTGATGCCGGTAGCATTCGCTTCCACGCCCATCGACAGGCCCATCTGCAGCATCAAATCTTTATTCCAGGAGCAGCCGAGCAGGCACTCGCAGGGATACGCCGTCCAGGTATCGGTGACGGTAGAGCCGCCCCAGTCGCCGGAGAGGGAGTTGGTGTTGAAGCCTGCGGGGCCGTCAAAGTCCGCCTGCTGCTGCTTGCCGACCGATTCGATGGCGGGGTTGAAGAAGCCGCTGTTGTGCACGAGATTTACAAGTTCGCTGACTTCGATCTGGTCGAGCAGGGTATCCCACTCTTCTGCATCGTAATCGGAAAGGATGGCGAACAGATCGTAATCGTACTGCAAGCTGCCTGCATCGTCGGTATAGGTGACCATCAGCGCGTTTTCGCCGTTGTCAACGCCCTGCGTAGGCGCCGTATCTGTGTCGTACGAAGGGTCGTACCACTCGGCGGCGATGCGGTTGGCTTCCGCGGCCTCGGTGGGCAGGGGAGCCTGTTCGTCGGGGAAGGTGCCTGCAAAGTCTGCGCGGGAGAGGTATTCCTGCGTGACGCCCGCCGTGCTGCCGTCGATGGGCACGCCCGCGTAAGCGGTCTCGCCCGTAAAGCGCGTCTCGATCGCCTCGCCCGTCACGGGGTCTTCCGAGAAGACGATGTCTTCGTCGATGGTGAAGTCCACCGTCGCGTTTGTCATCTGATCGGCGCCGTTCATCTTCAGCGTGTGCGAATCGGTACGCAGGCTGATGGTATAGGTGCCGGCATCCAGCTCGTAAGTCGAGCGGCCGTTTTTGTTGGCGTCGGTGGCGTCAAAGGAAGCCATGTCGTACGCCGTAAAGGTCAGCGTCAACTCTTCGCTCTGGTTGGGCTCGAGCGCCACGGTCTTGTCAAAGTCGAGCAGGTTGACTTCCGCCTTCTCGATCTCGCCCTCAATATATTCGGGGGTATAGTACAGCTGCACGACGTCTTTGCCCGCCGTATCGCCCGTGTTGGTCACCAGCACGGTGACGGTGATCTCGGTATTCTTGTTGGAATCGGTCAGGCTCCCGGCGCTGCCGAGGGAAACTTCTTCCTCGCCGATCTTTACGCTCAACAGATCCCATTCAAATTCCGTATACGAAAGGCCGAAGCCGAAGGGGAACTGCACCTGCTCTTCGTAGCTGCTGCCCTGGGCTTCAAAATAGCCCTCCGCGTCGGCAGTCTCGTACCATCTGTAGCCGTAGTAGAGGCCTTCGGAATACTGGATGTTGGTGCCGGAATCGCCGCTGCCGGCGCTTTCGGTGTTGTTATAGGCGGGGTCGTTGGAAGGGTCGTACGAATACAGGTCGGACAGTTTGCCCGAGGGGCTGATGGGCTCGCCCTTCAGCGTTTCGCCCTTCAAGATCTCGCCGATGGCGATGGCGCCCGACTGGCCGGTGAGGCCGACGTACATGGCGGCGTCTACGCCTTCGTCATCCAAAAATCCGCAGTGCATCGCGTTCGAGGTGTTCAAAAGCACGATGACCTTGCCGAAGCGCTCGGTCACGTTGCCCAAAAGCTCCTGCTCGGGATCGGTGATCTGCAGGTAGGTCTTGTTCTCGTTGACGGCGCCCTGCGTCTGGCTGTGGGGCTGCTCGCCGATGTTCTCGCCGCCCAGACGGCTGAACACGACGATGGCGATATCCGAATATTCCTGCGCCGCGTCGAACTGCGCGTCGGTGATGTCCGGCTCGTCCAGCCAGTAGGCGTTGTCGGCGGCGCTGCCGCGGCCCACTTCAAAATCGTCGTAAATGGCTTCCAGTTCGGTGTTGTACTCGATGCCGTTCTCCGTCAATGCGTCCTGCAAGGTGATGGCCTTGCTTTCGGAAATGGTGGAAGAACCGCTGCCGATGCCCTTCATCAAAAACCCGTCGAAAGACGCGGCGTCGGAAGGGTCGTAAGCGCTGAAGCCGAACAGGTTGACCTTGGTCTCGCCTTCATCGAAGGGGAGCGCGGGGTTGCCGTCTTCATCCTCCTGGTTCTTGAGCAAGACGATGCTGTCCTCAGCCAAAGTGCGGACGAGCTCGTCGCTCTGCAGACCTCTTATTTATCGCCACCATGGCGTACGCCCTGCAAAACTGCTTATATTCTTTGGCAGAATTTGTGCGGCTCTCTTCCCTGCCCCTGCTCCCTTCCACCCTCATCCGCCTCGGCATCATGGCGGCGGGCTGCTTTTTGTTCTACTTTTTCATCGTCCGCAACATGGACCGCCACGGCAGCGTCGGCTTCAAAAAGCTGCCCATCCTCATCTTCGCCGTGGCTACGCTGGTCGTGGCGTACCTCGTCAACATGTACATGCAGGCGTTCGAGCGCGAAGTCACCTCGGCGCGGCTGTTCAACATCATCGCCGACCTTCTGCTCCTCGTCTGCCTGTCAGACCTGCTCCGCAACACCCGCCTGCAGCGCGACGCCGAGATCACCGAACAGCTTTTGAAGCTGACCGAACAAAAGCACCTCCTCACGCAGGAAAATATCGAGATCATCAACCGCAAGTGTCACGACTTAAAGCACCAGTTAGACCTGTACGGCGCCGCCCCTCCCGATGCCGACAGGGCGGAATACCTGCAAGAACTGAAAAACTCCATCCAGATCTACGATTCTTCCATCCAGACGGGCAACAAGGCGTTAGACGCGGTGCTGATGGAAAAAAGCCTGCTGTTCAACCGCTTTTCCGTCGACTTTTCGTATATCGTAGACGGCGCCTGCCTCTCGTTCATGAAAAACAGCGACGTCTTCACCCTCTTCGGCAACGCGCTCGACAACGCCTTTGAAAGTTTACAGGCGGAAAAACCGGAAAACCGCGCCATCGTCCTCAAGGTGAACAAACACGGCAAGCTGGTCAGCATCTGTCTTGAAAATTTCTGCTCCCGCGAACTGCAGTTTGAAGACGGCCTGCCCGTCTCCACCAAGCAAAACAACGGCTACCACGGCTTCGGCATGAAGAGTATCCGCTACGTGGTGCAAAAATATAAGGGCGAAATGCTGGTGTATAAAAAAGAAAGGCGCTTCGTGCTGGAAATTCTCTTCGCCACATAACCGCCCCTTCCTTTTCCTATATTTTTGGCATGCAAAAGGGCCTCTCCCGTGCGGGAGAGGCCTTGTTTTGTTTCCATGCAATTATTCTTCGTCTTTCGGCGTTTCCGTCTGCTTCATGTCGTTGCTGTTGCCCAGGTAGGTGCCGAAGTAGGGCTGCCGTTTGGAACGGGGCAGGCCCGTGGCGCGCGGCCGTTCACGGCGGTCTCTGTCGTACCCGCCGCGGCGATCGTCTCTGCGCCTGTCGTAGCGGCGCTCATTCTGCGCGCCGTCGCTGCCGGCGTCGCGGTCGTAGCTCTTGCGCCTGTTGTCGTAGCCGCTCCTGTCTCTGTCGTACCCGCCGCGCCTGTCATAGCCGCTCCGCTCGCGGTCGTATCCGCCGCGGCGCTCGCGGTCGTAGCGGCCTCTGCCGCCCCGCCTGTCTGCGCCCGGGCGCAGGTTGTTGGGGATGACCACCACATAGCGGTTGGGCTCTTTTCCCTCGCTCGCCGTCTTCACCTCGGTGCTGTCGGCAAGGGCGGCGTGGATGATGCGCCGCTCGTAGGGGGTCATGGGCTCGATGGATACCTTCCTGCCCAGCCGCACCGCCTTGGCCGCCAGTTTTTCAGCCAGATGCTTGAGCGTCAGTTCGCGCTTGTCGCGGTAGCCTTCGCAGTCCACCACGATGCGCTTATATTCCTCTCTGCCGATGTTCGCCACGGCGCCCGCAAGCACCTGCAAGGCGTCCAGCAGTTCGCCGCGGTGGCCTACCAAAGCGTAAGTGTTGGCGGTGATCACGTTGACCTTCGTATGCTCTCCGTCTTCGTCCAGCTCGGTCGTGGCGGAAACGTGCATCAGTTCAAACAGCCCGTCCAAAAACTCCGCCGCGCGCTCGCCGTCGGTGGGCTTTTTGCCCATGCTGACGCGCGCCTTCACGGCTTTTGTGAACAAGCCGCCCTTTTTGCCCTCTTCCAGCACGGTGATCTGCGCCTCTTCGCGCCCGATGCCCAGCGTCCGCAGCCCTTCTTCGATGGCTTCTTCTACCGTTTTGCCGCTGAATTCGTACTCTTTCATTTGGTTTTTCCTCCCTTCCGCTCATTGCCTGTCTTGCGTGCCGACTGCGGAATCCTTTGGTTGTATTTTGCCTGTATCTCCAGCTCTTCTTTCTTCTTGAAGCGCGCGTCGATCACCAGATTGATGAGAAGCGTGCTGACGATGCTGTACAGGTTACTCACGATCATGTAAATACTGAACGCCGCGCTGTAAAAGAAGGAGAACACGCCGAACATCAGCGGCATGATGACCATCATCATGTTCTGCGTCTTCTTGCCGCGGCCGTCCGCCGTCTGCAATTCGTTCTGCGCCTTCTGGCTGCGCGAAATAATGAACTGCGACAGGAACATGGTGCCGATGGAAATGACGATGAGGATATAATACCCGTTGGCGGCGTCTTTTTCTGCCGTCAGGTCGTATGTGATCTCGTTATAATGGTCGGCGTCGATGCCCTTTTCCTGCTGCAGCGGGTGCTGGTAGGAGGTATCGGGCAGCCAAATGTTCTTCACCCACAAAAATCCGGCGTCGAACTCTTCATACGCCTCCGCCGCTGCCGCGCGGCCGATGATGCGCATCGCCTCGGCGGCGACGTTCGCGTCTCCGCTGATGCCCGCATTCGCGCGCGCCTTTTCCACGGCGGCCTGCACGGCGGCGTCGCCGCTTGCCAGCGTCTCTTCCGCCTTCACGTTGTATTCGGTAGACTCCGCCTTGACCACGGGGCCTTGTTCCGCGTCGGTATTGCTCCAGTCGTAGCCGTCCAGCTCTTCTGCCGTCAGCCCCGCCTTGTCCAATTCCAGCGATTTTTTCACCACGATCTCGATGAGCGACTCTTCCGAGGTATACGTCTCGATGCGCGTATAGGGGATCACGCCCGCATCCGAGCTCTGCCCCTCTTCGTAGCGCACGCCCGCAAGGTTCGCGCTCTCGATCTCGGGCGCATATTGCAGCACCGCGGCGTTATACTGCCTGGTCATTTCGCGGTAGACGTCGAGGTTGGCAAATTGCGAATAGTCGGAAAAGGCGCCCATGACGATGAAGAAGATGACGATGGTGACGAGGGAAGGCAGGCATGCCCCCAGCATCGAATAGCCGTTCTTCTTGTACAGCTCCATCATCTTGGCGTTGTACGTCTGCTGGTCGTTCTGGTATTGCTTCTGCAATTTTTCCAGCTGCGGCCGCATCTTTTCCATCTTCAGGCTGTTTTTGCGCATCGAAGCCTTTGAAAAGATGTCGAGCGGCAGGGTGATGGTCTTCAAGATGAGCGTAAATAAAATGATGCCCACGCCCACCCAGGGCAGCCAGGTCACGATCCATTGCACCACCACGCCCAAAAAATTCAGCGTGTCGCCGATCGCGTCCGGTGAAAACAGGTTGATCGTTGCGTTCAGATTCAAAATATCCATACTTTTTTAATAGAGCCAGCGCACCTTCCGCGGGTTTTCGGGCGCGGGGTCGTACCCGCCCTTAGAAAAGGGGTTGCAGCGCAGTATCCGCCACGTCCCCGCCAAAATTCCCGCCAAAGCGCCTAAATTGTTGATGGACTCCAGCATATACTGCGAGCAGGTCGGCCTGTACAGGCAGGTCCCCTTGGAAAAATACCGCTGATAGAATATGATCAGCCGCATGCACAGCATCTTCGCATAGGGGCGGAACACGCTGCGGCGCAGCTTCTTCCATACCGCGCGCAGGCGTTTCACAGCAGTCCCTCCCGCTTGAGCGCCCCGCGCAGGCTGCTTTCAAACGCCCGCAGGGTATGCTCTTCCGAAGGTTTGGGGATCAGCACCACCGCGCATGGCCTTTTCAGCTGCGCGCAGGTATGGCGGAACGCCTCGCGCAGCAACCGCTTGATGCGGTTGCGGCGCACGCTCTTGCCGTGCTTTTTGCTCACGCATACCCCCAGCGAGGTCTGCTTTGCCGGCATATACAGTATAATTAAAGCAGGGGAAAAACATTTTTTTCCCCTTGTAAACAATTTTTGAAACTCATTGTTTTTCTTTAATCTCTGATACAACATGTGCTGGCCCGGCCGGCTCTCTTCCTTTCTCGTTCGCGTCAGGCGGAAAGTTTCTTTCTGCCCTTGTCTCTGCGGCGCTTGAGCGTCTTTCTGCCGCCCTGCGTCTTCATCCTCTGGCGAAAACCGTGCACTTTGCTTCTCTGCCTCTTTTTGGGCTGATATGTTCTCTTCATTTTTGCATTCTGCTCCTATTCTAAATTATATTTTTCATTATACATAAAAAATCGCGTACCTGTCAACCGTTTTTAGCCCGTTGTGCGCACGGGAAGTATCAAATACAGGTAAGAATCTCCTTCCGGCGGGGTGATCACGCACGGAGATACCGGCCCGTTGAAGCCGATGTGTACCCCGTCGTCGGCGATGGCGTTCAAGCAGTCGCTGATATATTTGCAGTTGAGCGAGATCTTCACGTCCTTCCCTTCCAGCGCCACGTGCACGCTCTCGTCTACCCGGCCGATGGTCGTATACGAAGAGATGCCCATGCACCCTTCGCGCACGTCAAAGGTGATCACGCTGTTTTTATCCGTGCGGGCGAGCACCGCCGCGCGCTCCACGCTCTCGGCAAGCTGCGCCCTGTCGGCATACACTTCGCTCATAAATTCCTGCGGCACGATGCCCGCCACGTTCACAAATTCCCCCTCATACAGGCGGGAGGTGAGCACCGTGTCGTCGATGCGCACCAACAGCATGTTCTTTTGCACGAACAGGCTGATGGTGTCCGCGTCCGAGCCCAGCATCCGCCCGATCTCGTTGAGCGTCCTGCCGGGGCATACGATGCGCAAATTGCCCGTGCCGCCCAAAACCAGCTTGCGGCAGATGGCCATGCGGTAGCCGTCGAGGGCGGTAAAGCTGATCCTGCCCCCCTCCGCCGCGATCAGGCAGCCGCGCAGCACCGGGCGCGAATCGTCCTGCGCGCAGCAGAAGGTGGTCTTGGCGATCAGTTCCTTCAGGTCGCGCGCCGAAAGTTTTACATATTTTTCGCTGATGTCCGTATCGATGGCGGGGAAGTCGTCCGCATTCAGCGTCTGCAGGGCGCTCTGCGCCTCGCCGTAGGTGATCTGCATCTGGCTGCCGTCGGTGGCCAGGGTGATCTGCTCGTTTTCCAGCCGTTTGATAAAGTCGGCAAAGTATTTGCCGGGCACGCACACGGCGCCCTCTTCCAGCACTTCCGCGCGGATATCCCTGCGGATAGAGATCTCGCCGTCGGTGGCGAGCAGCGTCAGCGTGTCGTTCTTGGCGGAAAGCTTCACGCATTCCAAGATCAGCGTCGTCGTCTTGGTCGCGCACGCCTTTACCACCTTCATCAGGCTGTCAGAAAGTTCGATGCCTTCGCATATGATCTTCATAGTATTTCCTCCTCCGCAGATGCCGCAGTTGTTCAAGGGCGCGAATCATTTATAAAAATATATTTTTTATTTTTATTGTAATGTATTTAGTAATAGGGGGGTGAAGAATTGTGCACAACCGCCCGTAAACGCCGTTTTTTCACCATTATTATAGTAGAAAAGGGGCAAAAATGCAAGCTGTTGGGCGGTTTTGGCTGTGGATAAAGGCAGAAAATTTTGTGGACGCCTCTGTTGGCAAAAAGTGGATGGGTGAATAACTTTCTCCGCCCGCCCGCCCGTTTTCCGCCCGCCGCAGGCAAAACGCGGGCGCGGTTTGGCAAAAAAGAGGGGGTTGTGCAGAAACACACAGGCAGTTATCCACAGCGCTCCACAAAAAAACAGCCGTAAGTTTGCATAAACACGGGCGTTTATCCTTCAGGGAACAGGTTTTGCAGCATGCTCAGCTGCTCCGAGCCGTAAAACACGATGCGCTTGTGCTTGCGTTTGGCGTAATTCACCGTGTACAGGGTGCCGCCCGTGGGGCGTTCGAGGCAGGCGTACAGCATATCCGCATGGTCTACCATGTAGCGGTTGCGCTCGAACATGCATCCGTCCACGTAGCGCTCGTGCAGCACCACGCTCTCGTCGCAGGCGGAAAGGGCGCGCAGGTACGCCTGTTTTTGGGCGGGGGTAAAGCGGCAGGCCTGGTCGGCGCAGGGGATGCATGCCACGAGCCGCAGGCGGTACTGCGTGCGCAAAGCCGTCAGCGTTTCCGCGCAGATCAGGTCAAAGCCCAGCGCCATGCCGCACAAAAAGGTGTCTGCCCCCTCTTCCAAAAGGGCGCGCAGCTGCTGCAGCAGCAGCTGTTTTGAAAATTGTCTGCTCAAAACGCGGTGCCCGCTGAGGGCGCAGGTGAATGGCATGGTATCCCCTTATCTGTTGCCGGCGCAAAGTGCGCCGCTTATCTGCCGCTTTCAAAAACGATCCGCCGCCGATCCGCTGCGCGGTCCGCCGATGAAAAAACTATCGCCGCATCGCTTTACAGCGGCGACGTGCGCTCTTTGCCGTGCCCGCGCGGGTACTGCGGCGGGGTGTGAGAGATTTTTCTGCATACAAGGATGGTGCGCCGCCCCGCCCCCTGCGGCAGGTCAAAGGTGCGCGCCTCTTCCACGGCGCCGCCCAAAATGCGCAGGGCGCCCTTTGCCTCTTCCATCTCCTCTGCGGCGCTGCCCTTATAGGCGATGAACGCCCCGCCCATTTTGATAAAGGGAAGGCAGTATTCCGCCAGGGTGTTCAGCCGCGCCACGGCGCGGGCGCAGCATATATCGAACCGTTCGCGCAAGGGGCCTTTCGCCGCCTCTTCGGCGCGCGCACATACAACGCTCGCCCGCAGGCCAAGCTCTTTGATCACTTCTTCCAAAAAGCGGCATTTTTTCTGCGAAGATTCGATCAGCGTGAACGTAAGGTCGCCCCGGGCGATCAGCAGGGGCACAGAGGGGAACCCCGCGCCCGAGCCCACTTCGCAGCAGTTTGCGCTTTGCGGAAAATAGTTCATCCCCGCCAAACTGTCTAAAAAGTGCTTTACGCGGCACTCCTCTTCGCCGGTGATGCGCGTTAAGTTGAATCGGCTGTTGGCTTCCGTCAGCATGGCGTAAAAGGCGGCGAACTTTTCGCCCGTCTCGCCCGCCGTCACGGTGCGCCACAGCCCTTCCATATCCGTTTGCATGGCAGTATTATACCATATCCGCGGGCAAATATCCAGCAAAAGCGGCAAATTGCCATCGCTTGTTTTTGCGCTTGTTTTTATATTGATGCGGAATATATTTTACGCCCCGTTTTTTTGAGAAGCTTATAGCGCCTTTCTTTTTCGGAAAAATTTTTTTGATTTTTTCCGTCGGATGCTTGACAAAAGGGAGGTAGATGCATATAATTAACCGTGGTAAATGAATTAACCAAAGTTAATAAATGATGCAGGGCGCAAAAGCCCGCAAGGAGAGATCGTATGCCGCTGCCCATCGCCCCCGTGGGGGAAGAGCTCATCGTCAAAAAAATATTGCTGGGCGAACGCGAGCGCCGCCATTTTGAAAGTTTGGGCATCGCCGTGGGCGCGCAGCTGCAGCTGCTCTCGTCGGAAGGCGCCGTCATCGTGCGCGTCAAAGACGGCCGCCTGGCGCTGAACAGGGATGTGGCGATGAAGATCATAGTATAAACATGTTCTCACAATTTCTTTTGAGCTGACAAAAGAAATTGTCGAGAGGCAGGGGGAAACCTGCCATGCGCTGCCGCGCAAAATTGCGCGGCGTGCTGGCGGCGGTTTCTCCCCTCTGCGGCGCGATATTTAGGAGCACACCTTTTATAAAATCGCGCCGCATTCACCTCCATCCGTATGCTCATAAGGGAAAAAAGGAAAAAGCGTCGTTTTTCCTTTTTTAAGAGATTAAGTTCACGCGTTCCTCGGCGAGCTGACGCCTGTGGAACGCCGTGATTTGAGAGACAACCCGACGTTCGCCGCTTGAAAAGCGGCTCTGCGTCCGGTTTTCTCTCGCCGCCGCGCCTTTGAGGGCTCACGATTATAAATGCGCGGCGCCTTCACTCTTTCCGCTTGCAGCTCCCCGCTGTATGGTGAAAAAGGCAAAAGCGTGGTTTTGCCTTTTTCGAGAATTATTTTAATGTATCCAAAATTTTACATTCTACATTTTACATTTCTTTTGAGATCCTTCGACTCGGTCGCTGTGCTTCCTCGCTCAGGATGACAGGATGGTGATAGAATGGCAGGGAAGGGCAGTAAAAAAATTTTCGTCAAAATCTTCATTCATAAAAAAATAAAAAGGAGCTATCTATGGAAAAAAAGCTGAACGAATTTGTTCCCGGGCAGCGGGGCGTGGTAAAGCGCATCGCGGGCGAAGGGAACATCCGCCGCAGGCTGTTCGACATGGGCGTCACCCCGGGTGCGGACATCACCTTGCGCAAACTGGCGCCGCTGGGCGACCCCGTCGAGGTGACGCTGCGCGGATATGAACTGACGCTGCGCAAAAGCGAAGCGTCTTGTGTGGTCATGGAGGTATAACTATGCTGCAATTTGCTCTGGCAGGCAACCCCAACAGCGGCAAAACGACGCTGTTCAACGCCCTCACGGGCAGCACGGCGCACGTGGGCAACTGGCCGGGCGTCACCGTCGATAAGCGCGAAGGTGTGTATAAAAAGCTGAACAGCCCCGTCGCCGTCGTCGACCTTCCGGGTATCTATTCGCTTTCGCCCTATTCGCCCGAAGAGGTCATCGCCCGCAATTTTATTTTGGATGAAAAGCCCGACTGCGTCATCGACGTGGTGGACGCGACAAATTTAGAGCGCAACCTGTACCTGACCACACAGCTGTTGGAGATCGACGTGCCCGTGGTGGTGGCGCTGAACATGATCGACGCCGTCAAAAAGAGCGGCGACACCATCGACGCCAAAAAGCTGGAACAGGCGCTGGGCGTGCCCGTCGTCGCCATCTCCGCCCTCAAAAACGAGGGCATCGGGCAGCTGATGGAGCGCGCCTACGCCGCCTCCGCCAAAAAGCGCCAAGGGGCGAGCGTGCTGGCGGAAAGTTCGCTCGCGCACGTCATCGATGATATCCGCATCGCTTTGAAGGGGAAAGAGGTAAAAGACCCCCTCTTCCACGCCGTCAAGTTGGTGGAAGGGGACGAGATCGAGGTCAAAAACCACCCCGCCGAGGCGAAGATGGCGCAGGAATTCAAGGCGCAGCACAAGGACGACGTGTTCGGCGGCGACTTTGAGGCGAAGGCAGCCGACGCGCGCTACAAATACATAACCGCGCACTTTTCTTCCGCCCTGCACAGATCCGCCAAAAAGCAGGGGATGAGCCGCTCGGATAAAGCCGACCGCGTGCTCACCCACAGGATCTGGGGCATCCCCATCTTCATCGTCATCCTCTTTTTCATGTTCCACTTTACCTTCGGCGAAGACCTGTTCTACCTGAACACCATCGTCGGCTGGTTCAACGGCGGCGAAGGCTTCTGCTTTGACGTAGCGACGGGCAGCGACGTGCTCGACGCCTTCGTGGCGGTATTTTTCAGCAGCGCCGGCATATCGACGCCCGGCGCGATCCTGTTCAACCTGACGGGGTTTGTCACCGATCAGATCGGCGCCCTCATCGAAACGGGTCTGGACGCCGCCGCCGTGTACCCGTGGGCGAAGGGCCTGCTGTTCGACGGCATCTGGGGCGGCGTGTCTTCGGTCATCTCCTTCGTGCCGCAGATCCTGTTCATGTTCCTCATCCTCTCCATTTTAGAAGATACCGGCTACATGGCGCGCGTCGCCTTTATCTTAGACAGGGCCTTCCGCAAGTTCGGCCTCACGGGCCGCGCCTTCATCCCCATGGTCATGGGCTTCGGCTGCTCGGTGCCCGCCGCCATCAACACGCGCACCCTCTCCGACGATAAAGAGCGCATTATGACCACGCGCGTCATTCCCTTCTTCACCTGCGGCGCCAAGGCGCCCATCCTCGCCGCCATCTGCGGCGCCCTCGCCTCCGCCTATACGGGCGTCAATGCCGACCTCATCGTCTTCCTTTTGTACCTGTTCGGCATGGCGATGGCGGTCATCATGGTCGCCTTCATGCGCCAGACCAGCATGTGCGGCGAAGTGGCTCCCTTCATCATGGAGCTGCCCGCCTACCACCTGCCCCGCTTTTCCAATTTGATGGCGCATCTGTGGGATAAACTCAAGCACTACATCAAAAAGGCGTTCACCATCATCCTCGCCTCCTGCGTGGTCATCTGGTTCCTCTCCAACTTCTCCTGGAGCTGGCAGATGGTGCCGATGGAAGAGAGCATCCTCTACAACATCGGCTCCTTCGTGCAGTGGGTGTGCACCCCCATGGGCTTCGGCCTGCAGCTGGGCAGGTTCGGCTGGGTGTTCGTGGTGGCGGCGGTCACCGGCCTGATCGCCAAAGAAAACGTCGTCTCCACCTTCTACATCCTCGCCGCCGCCATCGGCGCTGCCATCCCGGAATGGGACGACGGCGAAAGCGGCATCGGCGCCGTGCTCGCCCTCATGGACGCCACCGGCATCACCTGGCAGGCGCTGATCGCCTTCACCGTGTTCAACATGCTCACCATCCCCTGCTTCGCGGCGGCAGCCACCGTCAAGGCAGAAACGCCCAAGGGCAAGTTCAAAAATACCGTCGGGTTCTGGATGCTGACCTCGTATGTCACCGCCTCGCTCGTGTACGTCGTGCTCTCGTGGTGGTGGACGGCATTCATCGTGGCGGCGGTGCTGGCGCTCGTCATTGCCTATTTTGCCCTCCGCAACCGCGGTAAAATACAGCTGTTCGGAAAAAGGAAGGGCACGGGCACCGCGCTGCGCCAGTAAGGCGCAGGCTCTTGCGGCTGTAAAATTTTGAATGGAAACCGCCGCGCGGCAAGCAGCAAGGATAGCCGCACGGCGGAAAGGAGGCAGATATGCTGTATTCCCTCTGTTCGGCAGCGGGGGCGGTGCTCTCCGTCGCCATCGCCGTGTTGGCGGCAGGGGCCGTCATCGCCGTCGTCATCCTGCACTTCGTGCGCAAAAAGCAGGGCAAAGGCGGCTGCGGGTGCGACTGCGCCCACTGCGGCTGCTGCTGCCACCTGCATAAAAAGGAAGATAAAGAATAATTAAGTTTACACGCTGTGATCTTATTAAAGCCGTCAGCAGATTTTTCTGCGGGCGGCTTTGCCGTTGCCATTTTTCCCTCTTTCGCCACTTTGTGGCAGCTTTCCCCAAGTAGAAGCCGAGAATAGAGGAAAGGCGCTTGTCTTTCGATACGCACCGCGCAAGATTTCTCCACTCGGTCAGTCGCAGCTGCTCCTTCCCTCGGTCGAAATGACAAGGACTTTTTTATTTTCAGAGATCCTTCGACTCGCTTCGCTCGCTCAGGATGACAGATGGAGAATGCGGGCTCCCGCGCGCTCGTGCGCGGGATGGAAACAAACTCTCTATCGCTCCATAAACAACAGAAAAAGGCAAAACGACGCTTTTGCCTTTTTCCCCTTACAGCGAGGAGCTGCACGGGGAAAGGTGAATTTGCGCGGCGTTTGATAAAGGCGTGCCCTTAAATCGCCGCGCAAAGAGGGAAACCCCGCGGCTAGCCGAATGGCGCCCCGCGGGGTTTCCCTAAAATCACGACAATTCGCAGCCGCCGTCGCGGCGAGAATTGTGTGAACTTTTTTATTTTAAAAATTTTATCGTATGCGGCGAGGTTTTGCTCTCGCCGGGGTCGAGGCGGAGGATGCCGAGCTTATGCCGCAGCTGCCCGTCGGCGTCGGCGGTGTCGGGCAGGCCGTTCCACGGCTCGATGGCGATATACGGCGCCCCCGGCTTGGTCCACAGTAAGAGGTGCGAAAAGTCGGCAAATTCCACTTCCAGCACCCGTTCGCCCTTGTGTTCCAGCCATACCTTGCGCGAGCGCAGGCCGTCAAACAGCAGCGAATCGTTGGCGAACATCTCCCAGGAAAGGGGCAACAGGTCGGTATCGTCTTTGTAGGGGATGCGCCTGCCCGTCAGCTGGCCGTCGGCGTTCTGTTCGGTGAGCACAAAGTCTTCCTTCTTTTCAAACCGCACCGCCCAGTCGGTAAAGTTCCCGCCGGCGGCGTACGCCTCGTGCGAGCCGAAGTTGCAGTACAGCGGCTTGTTGTCGGTGTTTTCCACGCCCGTCTCGATGGTCAGGGCGTTGCCCTCCAGGGTATAGCGCACGGTCAGCGCAAAGCGGAAGGGGTACTCGGAAAGCGTCTCTTCGTCTTCGTGCAGGGTAAATTCCGCCTGCGTGCCGGAAAGCTGCCTGGCGGCAAAAATTTTGCGCTGGGCAAAGCCGTGGTTGCCCATCTTGTATTCCTTCCCCTCATACACATGCGTAAAGTGCAGCAGCCTGCCGCACACGGGGAACAGCAGGGGGCAGTGCTTGCCCCAAAAGGCGGGGTCCGCCTGCCAGATGAACTCGTACCCGTCGGCGTTTTGCACGCTCACGATCTCCGCGCCCCGCTCGGCGAGGCAAACGCGCAGCCTTTCGTTTTGCAATGTGATCATATCATTCTCCCTTTCGGGCGCGTCGGCGCCCCTTTTTTATTTTTGTTTGGAAGAAGCGCCCTGCATCCGGGGCACACTTCTTCTATATTTCTATATTTATAAATAGGAAAAGGAAGTCTTTCCCCGTATTCCCGCAAAGAGCCGCCTTCTTTCGGCGGCGGAAGGGAAAAGACCTTCTTCCGGCGGCAGGAGGGAAAAGACCTTCTTTTGGCGGCAGAAAGGAAAGAGCCTTTTTCGGCGGCGGAAGGGAAATAGCCTTTTCCGGCGGCAAGAAGCGCCTTCTTTATTTCCCTTTATTCCAGCTGCAGGATGAAGGCTTTTAAGTAGCTCGTCTCTTCGGCGCTGAGAAGGGCAGGGTGGTCGGGCGCCTGCACGCGCACCTCCAAAATTTTGGCGCGCCTGCCCGCCTCGCGGGCGCTCTCGCGCAGCATCTTTTCAAACAGCTGCGCCGTCATGTAGTGCGAGCACGAGCAGCTCATCAAAAACCCGCCCGGCTCCACCAGCTTCATGGCGCAGATGTTCACGTCTTTATAGCCGCGGTAGGCGTCCTGCACCTCCGCCGCGCTCTTGCAGAAGGCGGGCGGGTCCAGGACCACGCAGCCGAACTTTTCGCCCGCGGCGCGCATCTCGCGCAGCAGGGCAAAGGCGTCTCCGCAGCGGGTGGCGATGTTGGCAAAGCCGTTCAGCCGCGCGTTCTCTTCCACGTTGTCTAAGGCAAAGCGCGAGATATCGAGGGCGACCACTTCCTTCGCCGTGCTCGCCGCATTCAGCGAAAACCCGCCGCTGTTGCAAAAACAGTCTAAAACCTTCCGCCCGCGGCAGTAGCGGCGGATGGCGCGGCGGTTTTCCTTCTGATCCAAAAAGTACCCCGTCTTCTGGCCGTTTTTCACATCCACCAGCATCCGCAGGCCGTTCTCCTGCACGCACACTTTATCGGGCACTTCGCCGTAAAGCGTGCCGCTTTCCAAGGGCAGCCCCTCTTTTTGGCGCACCGCCACGTCGCCGCGCATATAGATGCCCTTGGGCGCAAACACTTCGCACAGCGCCTCGCAGATCGTCTCTTTGCGCCTGTCCACCCCCAAAGATAAAAGTTCCACGCACAGGTAGTCGCCGTATTTGTCGCAGATGAAGGCGGGCAGGTCGTCCGCTTCGGCAAACACCGCCCGCCAGCAGTCGGAATCTTCCCCCATCACCGCCTCGCGCAGCGCCTTGGCGGCGGCAATGCGCCGGACGTACAGCTCCTTCCCGTCCTCTTCCTGTCCGCGGATAAAGATGCGCACGAGGATCTTGGAAAGGTGGTTGATGTACCCCTTCCCCAAAAACCTGCCGTCGGCGGCGTACACGGCTGCCAAAGCCCCGTTTTTGTCTTTTCCTTCTATTTTGGCGACCTCGTTGGCGTATACCCAGCTGTGCCCTGCCAGGATGCGCCGCTCTTCTCCCTTTTTCAGATAAACGCTGTACGGCATCGCCCGCTCTCCTTTTTTATTACAGTATACCAAAGAAAGGCCAAAAAAGCAACCGCCTGCCTTCTCTTGCCGCAAACACCTTGACAATTCGCCGCTAAACGTTTATAATTTATACTGAAAAAGACTTTAGATTTGCCGCAGGGTCTGCCGCAAATTTGCAAAAAGCGGTCATATTTCCGCCCTTGGCGCAATATGATTATCGACAGAAGAGAAAAAGAGGAGCTGCAAGTGTTGGCGGAAGAGATCAAACAGTATTCCATAGAGCAGTTAGAAGAGTTGGCGGGGCATCTGCGCGAGCAGCTCGTTTCCGCCGTGCGCGAAAACGGCGGGCACCTCGCCTCCAACCTCGGCACGGTCGAGCTCACCCTTGCCCTGCATAAGGTGTTCGACTTCCCGCAAGATAAACTCATCTTCGACGTCGGCCACCAAAGCTACACCCATAAAATTTTGAGCGGGCGCGACATCTCGCACATCCGCCGCAAGGGGGGCCCTTCCGGCTTTGCCGACCCCGAAGAGAGCGTATTCGACAGCTTTATCTCCGGCCACAGCGGCAATTCCATCGCCGCGGGCATCGGCATGTGCAACGCCCGCGATACCTTCGGCGAGCAGTATAAGGTGATCTCCGTCATCGGCGACGCCTCCATGGGCAACGGCCTGGCGCTGGAGGCGGTGTTCTCTTCCGAAGAGAAGCCGAAAAACTTCATCGTCGTGCTCAACGACAACGGCATGGCCATCGACAAGAACAACTCTGCCCTCGCCCGCGCCCTGGCGCGCACTTCGGCGAAAAAGAACTACCGCGACTTCAACAGCTTCATGCGCCGCACCTTCAAGGAGACGAACGCCTTCGGCAGGCAGCTGCGCAAGATGAAGTATTCCATCAAGGGCTGGCTGAATAAAAACGAATTTTTCGAGCGCTGCGGCTTCAAGTACATCGGCCCCGTCGACGGGCACAGCCTGCCCGAGCTCATCTACATGCTCGAAAACATCAAACAATTAGACGTCCCGATCCTGCTCCACGCGGTCACGGTCAAAGGCAAAGGCTTTGAAGCGGCGGAAGAAGACCCCGCCCGCTTCCACGGCGTCGGCCAAAACTTCGTGGGCAGCAATAACTCCTTCGCCGTCGCGCTCGGGCGCGTGCTGTGCGCCCGGGCGCAGACGGACCCCACCCTCGTCGCCGTCACCGCGGCCATGACCGAGGGCGCGGGGCTTGCCGACTTCGCCTCGCAGTTCCCCGATAGGTTTTACGACGTCGGTATCTGCGAAGAATACGCCGTCACCATGGCGGCGGGCATGGCGCGGGGCGGGCTTTCGCCCGTGGTGTGCCTGTATTCCACCTTTTTGCAGCGCGCCTACGACCAGATCGTGCACGACGTATGCCTGCAAAACCTGCCCGTCATCTTCTGTATCGACCGCGCCGGCTTTGTGGGGGCGGACGGCAAAACGCACCAGGGGCTGTTCGACCTCTCGGCTCTGCGCGCCGTTCCCAACCTGAAAATTTTTGCCCCCAAAGATTGTTCTGAATTTGTGGATATGTTCGACTATGCCCGCAGCCTCGCCTGCCCCGTTGCCATCCGCTACCCCAACGGCTATGCCGCCAATTTAGGCTCCCGCATGCGCATCAACCACACCATGCTGTGGGAAACGCTCACCGAAGGCGACGGCGTCATCGTGCTCGCCTCGGGCGCGCGCGCCGTAGGCAGAGCTTTGGATGCGCGCAGGGTATCGGGGCTCACCAACGTCAAGGTCATCAACTGCCGCACGGTTAAGCCTTTGGATACGGGCGTGTTAGACCGCTACGCGGGGCATAAGATCATCACCTTTGAAGAAGGGTACGCCGCCGGCGGCTTCGGCTCTGCCGTGGCGGAGTACTACGCGCAGAAGGGCGAAGCGGTGCAGCTGCTGCTCCTCGGCGCGCCCGACGCCTTCGTCGCCCACGCCAACGCGCAGGAACAGGCAGACGACGCGCTTCTGACCTCGCGCGAGCTGGCGGCGCACATCCGCGCCCTTGCCCAAAGCGAGTAGGGGGGCGATACTGTTGCACCCGCACAGTCGATCCGTCTCTTTCCTCTGTCATTTCGACCGAGAAGGGCTGAAAGCCCGCCGAGTGGAGAAATCTTGCGCGGTGCGTATCAAAAAACACATGCCTTCCCTATCATGCCTTCACCCTTTTTAAGGGGGAAGGTGGCACGCGCTGCTTGCTGCGCGTGACGAATGAGGGTTGACCTATCCTTATTTCGTCTTCTCTGCCTATAACAAGGACAGTATCCCCTCATCAGGCGCTCCGCGCCAGCTTCCCCCTCAGGGGGAAGCCATGTATAGTAGATCCGTGTTCGGAACAACTCACCGTTTTATACAAGATCCCTCGGCTGACGCTCGGGATGACAGGAAGAAAACCCTGCCTTGTCACCCTGAGCTCGTCGTCACACGCCTATGCTGTCAGCATTTTGCCGAAAGGCAAAATGCTCGACTTGCAAGGCGGCTCCTCCTCTTCCCAAAAATCTCGCTTCGCTGCGATTTTCGGGAGCCCTAATTTTTGAGCCGCGCAGTCGAACGGGTCTCAAAAGGAGATCCTTCGGTTCGCTTCGCTCTCTCAGGATGACAGGAAGAAAAAACCTTCCAAAATTTTACATTCTACATTCTACATTTTCAATTCTAAATCCGCTCCGTCTTTTGAACGCGGCAAAGAACAGATCATATAGGGGTAAGATCGTGAAAGACCAACACCGCAGCGAGAAAAGCGCGCCGCCCGAACAAGGCGGCGCTTTGCATAACGGGCAGCCCCGCCCTGCGGAAGGGCGCGTTTCTTCCGCGGCCCAAAAAAGCCCGGCCGCTTCTTCGCAAAACGAGAGTGCGCCCTCCCTTTCCTATACGGGGGCGGGGGAAGTGTGGCGGGCGATCCTTTTCGGCGCCTGTTTGGGGCTCGCCGTCATCGTGCCGGGCGTCAGCGGGGCGGCGGTCGCCCTGCTCTTCGGCCTGTACGAAAAGCTCCTCTATGCGCTGGGCAACATCTTCCGCCGCTTCAAGGCCTGCGCGCTGTTCCTTCTTCCCATAGCCGCGGGGGCGGCCGTGGGGTTTGCGGTCGGCTTTTTCGCCGTGCGCCGCCTGCTGGAGCTGTGCCCCTTCGCCGTGTCCGCCCTGTTCGCGGGGCTGATGGCGGGGGCATACCCCGCAGAGGTGCGCCCCCTCGCGGGGGAAAAGCGCACCGCCCCGCGCATCTTATTATTTATTATAGGCCTGGCGCTGCCGCTGGCGCTCGGCTGCGCCGGCATCTTCGGCGGGGCGCAGGCGGATATCGCCTCCCGCGCCTGGTATGTGTGGCCGCTGTTTTTGCTTTTGGGCTTTGCCGTGGCGCTCACGCAGGTGGTGCCGGGGCTGTCGGCAACGGCGCTGCTTCTGGCGCTGGGCTGCTTTCAGCCGCTGCTCTCTTCCGTCAGCTTTACCTATTGGCGGCAGGACCCTTCTGTCTTCGGCGTGTACGCCTGCCTGGGCGTCGGCTTTATCGCCGGGCTCATCGCCTGTTCGCGCGGGATTTCTCGCCTGTTTGAGCGCCGCCGCGCCCCCGCCTTTTTCTGCATCGCGGGGCTGGCGTTGTCGCAGATCGCCTGCATGTTCTGCAACCCCGAGCTTTTCGCCGTCTACCAAAGCTGGGCGCAGGGCGCGCCGTTTGCCGCAGACCTCTGGAGCGGCGTGCTGCTGTTTATCGCCGCCGCCGTCTGTTCCCGCCTGCTCTCCAAAAAAAGCGCCCGCCCGTAAGGCGGCGTTCTCTCCGCCCGTCCGTAAGGCGGCGCTATCTTTTCTGCCCGCCTGCACAGGCGGGTTTTTTGCGCCCTTTTTCCGAAAAAAAGAAAGGCGGTATATTTGTACATTTTTTGAAAAAAGGCCACAAAGCGGGGCAAACTAAGGGGAAAGGGCGGCATTTTTCCGTTTTTGCCTGCAAATTTTTTTGAAAAAGTTTGCAAAAGGGCGGTTTTATTACAATTTTGTTACAACTTTTGGAAAACTTTTTTACAACTGCCCTGTATAATGAAGGTACAAATTTCGAAGGAGATAGTAAGAAATGAAAAAGATCATCATGGCAGTTGCAAGCGCGGCAGTCGCTTGCTGTATCGGTTTTGCCGCAGTCGGCTGCGGCGGAAGTCAGCTTATCACCGTGTTTAACCGCGAGTCCGGTTCCGGCACGCGCGGCGCTTTCACCGACATTTTGGGTATTGAAGAAGAAGAACTCATCCCGGGTGCGGCGCAGCACTCTTCCACCGGCGCAGTCGTCACCGCAGTTGCAGACGACCCCAACGCCATCGGCTATATCTCGCTCGGTTCTTTGGACGACAGCGTGAAGGCGCTCTCCGTTGAAGGCGTCGTCCCTTCCGAGGCGACCGTGCAGGACGGCACTTATAAGATCGCTCGTCCGTTTGAGCTGATGTATCAGGAAGAGAACGTCGAAAAGAACGACCTGCTCGCAGAGTTCCTCGAATATCTGGAGAGCGCAGACGTGCAGCCGACCGTTGCTGAAGAAGGTTATGTCAGCCTCGATAAAGAGTTTGCCGATTACACCGCTCCTGAAGCGCAGTTCGAGACCACCACGCTCGACGTCGGCGGTTCCACTTCCGTGCAGCCCTTCATGGCCATCCTGGCAGAACAGTACGAGGCGCTCATCAAAGAGACGACCGGTCAGGAGATCACCATCTCCGTGCAGGGCGGCGGCTCCGGCGCAGGCAAAACGGGCGCGGCAAACGGTTCGTTTGATATCGGCATGGCTTCCGAAGAAGTGTCTGCAAGCGATTTTGAAAACCCGACCGGCACGATGGTCGTCGACACCCTGTGCATGGACGGTATCGCCGTGGTCGTAAACCCTGCGAACGATCTTACCAACATCACGCTCGCGCAGCTGAAAGACATCTACACCGGCGTCATCACCGACTGGTCTGAGATCAAATAATTTACGGCAGCAACAGAAAGTGCGGGGCGGGCTCAGTACCGTGCCCGCTACTTTCCTGTACAGGTTCAAGAATCTTCAATCAGGGAGGAACATATGCAAAGCAATACCGCGGCCGCAGCTGTTGAAGGCCCGACCGTCGCCAAGGTCAATTACCGCAATATCGTCAAAGAACTGGTGATGAAGATCGTCTTTGCCATCGCGGCGGTCATCTTTATTGCGGCAGTGCTCATGATCTGCGTCTATCTGTTTGCCCGTGCCATTCCCGCCGTCAACGAGATCACCTGGGTCGAATTTTTGTTCGGCGACCGCTGGCTGATCGGGCAGCATCGGTTTGGTATCGGTGCACTGGTGGTCGGCACCTGTTATTCTACCGTCGGCGCGCTCATCGTCGGCGTGCCCATCGGCCTTCTGACGGCTACATTCATGGCGTTCTACTGCCCCCGCTGGCTGTATAAGATATTAAAGCCGCTCACCAATATCCTGGCGGGCATCCCCTCTATCGTCTACGGCTATTTCGGCGTCACAACGATCATCCCTATCGTCCGCAGTATCACGGGCGGCGGAGGATATAACCTCGTTACCACTTCGCTGGTGCTCGGCATCATGATCCTGCCCACCATCATCAGCGTTACCGAAAATTCGCTGCGCGCCGTGCCGAAGAGCTATTACGAGGGCACCATCGCCCTCGGCGCCACCAAAGAGCGCGCCATCTTTCTGACCATGTTCCCTGCCGCGGGTTCGGGCGTGATGACGGCCATCATCTTAGGCCTCGGCCGCGCCATCGGCGAAACGGCTGCCATCACCCTCATCTGCGGCAACGCGGCGCAGATCCCTACGACGCTTGCCGATCCGTTCATCACCCTCGCTTCCGCCATATCGTCGGGCATGGGCTATGCAGACGGTATAGAGTTAGAGGGGCTTATCGCGGTCGCCGCGGTGCTGTTCGTGTTCGTACTCATCATCACCGTGCTGATCATGCTGCTCAAGCGCAAGTCGAGGTAAGGAGGTAAGTATGGCTAAAACACTCGTATTAAAAGAAGGAGAAGTGGATACCTCCGGCATCGTCTCCATCAACCGGCAGAGCATTTCCGATAAGCTGCACGCTTATATGAAGAAGCCCGCCTCGTTCACATTGTTTATCCTCATCTGCCTTGCTACCGCACTCTCTGCGGGCGCCGTATTGTGGGTATTGCTGTACACGCTCATTCAGGGCGTGCCGAGCCTGCGCCCCGACCTGTTTGCCTGGGAGTGGACGATGGATAACTATTCCATGATGCCGGCGCTCATCAATACATTGACCGTTGCGGGCCTCTCACTGCTGATCGCGGGCGTCATCGGCATCTTTGCCGCTATCTTCATGGTGGAATACGCCAAATCGACCAACGTATTCGTCAAGATCGTGCGCGTGGCGGCGGAAACGCTGACGGGCATCCCTTCCATCGTCTTCGGTATCTTCGGTATGATCATGTTTGTTTACAGCGGCTTCCGGTGGGGCTTTACGCTCTTGGGCGGCGCGCTGACCATGGCGATGATGATCATGCCGACTATCATGCGCACCACCGAAGAGGCGCTCAAAGCCGTGCCCGATTCCTTCCGCGAAGGCTCGTTCGCGCTGGGCGCGGGGAAGCTGCGCACCATCTTCGTCATCATCCTGCCCTCGGCGATGCCGGGCATCATCTCGGGCGTCATCTTAGGCCTCGGCCGCGTGGTCGGCGAGACCATGGCGCTCGTGTTCACGGCGGGGTCGCCTTTCAATGCTTCCACCGCGTCCGGGCTGATGGAAATGGGCAGCACCCTCACCGTATACATGTATTCGCTCATCAATGAAGGCAATCAGCATGCAGACGTGGCGTGGGCTATCGCCGTCGTCTTGATCGTGTTGGTCGTCCTCATCAACGCCGCGGCGGAATTTATCGGCAACAAGCTGAAAAAGGAGTACTAAACGATGGATACGCAAAATACCATACAGCAAGGGCAGGCGTTCGATAAGTTCAACGTCAAGGACCTCAACTTGTACTACGGCAACTTCCACGCCCTCAAAAATATCTCCATGGACATCAAAGAAAAGGAGATCACCGCCTTTATCGGCCCTTCCGGCTGCGGCAAATCGACCTTTTTGAAGACGCTCAACCGCATGAACGACCTCATCCCCGACTGCAAGATCACGGGCGAAGTGCTCATCGACGGCGTCGACCTGTACGGCAAGGTGGATATCAACGTGCTCCGCAAGCGCGTGGGCATGGTGTTCCAAAAGCCCAATCCCTTCCCCATGAGCGTGTATGACAACATCGCCTACGGCCCCAAGACGCACGGCATCCGCAAAAAGTCGCAGCTGGACGAGATCGTCGAGCGCTCCCTGCGCCAGGCCGCCATCTGGGATGAGCTGAAAGACCGTTTGAAGAAGTCCGCGCTCGGCCTTTCGGGCGGCCAGCAGCAGCGCCTGTGCATCGCCCGCACCCTCGCCGTCGAGCCCGAAGTCATCCTCATGGACGAGCCGACATCCGCGCTCGACCCCATTTCCACGTCCAAGATCGAGGACCTCGCGCAGGAACTCAAAGAAAAGTATACCATCGTCATCGTCACGCACAATATGCAGCAGGCGGCGCGTATCTCCGATAAAACGGCGTTCTTCCTGCTGGGCGACCTCATCGAATTCGGCGTGACCGACGACATCTTCGAACGGCCCCGCGACAAGAGGACCGAAGATTATATCACCGGGAGGTTTGGTTGATATTATGACCAGAAAGATTTTTGAAGAGCAGATCGTAAAGCTCAAAGACCTGCTCATCCAGATGGGGCAGCTGAATACCGAAGCCATTGCCGACGCCGTCACCGCTTTGGAGACGCAAGACGTCGCCCTCGCCCAAAAGACCAAGTCCGTGGAAACGCTGGTCGACGAAAAAGAGCAGGAGATCGAGCGCCTGTGCTTAAAGCTCATCTTAAAGCAGCAGCCGGTGGCAAGCGATCTTCTGTTTATCACCTCCGCCATGAAGATGATCACGGATATGGAGCGCATCGCCGACCAGGCGGCGGATATTTCCGAGCTGGTGATCAAAATGAGCAAGCTCCCGTATGCCGAGTCGCTCACCGAGATCGCCGAAATGGCAGACAGGGTGCAGGCGATGGTGCGCAATGCCACCAAGTCGTTCGTCGAGCGCGACGGCGAGATGGCAAAGGCCGTCTGCCGTGCAGACGACGCCGTCGACGATTTGTTCGACGTCGTCAAGCGCAAACTCACCTCCATCGTCCATAAAAATATCGAAGACGACGAAAACGGCGAGCAGGCGCTCGATCTGCTGATGGTGGCAAAGTATCTGGAAAAGATCGGCGACCACGCCTCGAATATCGCCGAGTGGGTCATCTTCATGCTCACGGGCGAGCATAAGAAACTGAACTAAAGGTTCACAAATTTTGTTTCAAGCGGATGAAACAAAATTTCGTGATTTGAAGACAACCCCGCGGGGCGCCGTACGGCTATCCGCGGGGTTTTGCTGTGTAAACGAAAGCCCCGCGATAGTCGCGGGGTTCCGGTGAGGCTAAAGCCGATGAAATAGACAAAGGAACTCCGATTGTGTTACAATCAAGCATGACCTGCCAGTCAAAGCAAGAAAACACAATCGGAGGATATCATAATGCAAGAGCAAAACAATATCGTAAACAGTTTAGCACAAGGTAAATATCCTTGGGGATTTATTAAAAATAGGTAAATAAAC
>ERZ1643247.560-NODE-560-length-44689-cov-12.118676_pt1 | contig 44689 bp, 37 predicted proteins | sample MGYA00579264_ERZ1643247 | MGnify/ENA primary metagenome ERZ1643247 (study PRJEB29033, sample SAMEA4952262) | chicken gut metagenome | biome: Broiler Chicken; feature: Gastrointestinal Tract; material: Caecum | place: Ireland | collected 2018 | study: Broiler... | reverse complement strand
TGTAATAATATTCTCTTGAAATTTAGGATTAGGAAGGATTACACTAAATGTATAGTCTTTCGTAGGTGTTCCTTCAAAATATTGCTTGTAAAACCTTCCGTCTCCGCTTTTAGCCAGACAACTTTTCAGAAAAGAAATCCAGATCCGTTTATTATCGACAGGCAGCCTGGGATACTTAAGCGAGAAACTTAATTCTAATCTCATTTTTCCGTTCTCCTTTCTTGATTTAGATATTATCACATTCTCCATTTTTTGTCAAAATATTTGTTTATTTTTAGTATAATAATTATAGGATTCATTATAAAATTATTATCATTGCTTTTCATAAACCAAACTAGTATAATGCATACATATAGCTCCATACTGGAATGTAAATATAATCATTATTCTAACTTTATCAGTAGTACCATATTGGATTGATCAAAAAGATTAGCTTCCCTTGCATCCTCAAAACCAGTGCAGTAAAGTAATTCTGATAAGATTGTAAAAGTAAAAACACCTACCTGCCGATAGATGTTTTTTCAAAATTGTTTACCTAAACAATCCGGTTATTCTCTTATCATCAAACAAACCACCTCACAATGCACCGTCTCACAAAACTGATCCACCGCCGACATCTTCTCCACCCGATACCCTGCGAGCTGCATCATTTCCAGATCCCGCGCCAGGCTCGTCATCTTGCATGAAATATACACGATCCTCTCTACGCCGTAATCCAGGATCTTGGGCAGCGCCTTCGGATGGATTCCGTCTCTCGGCGGATCCAGTACGATCACATCTGGCTTCTCCTCGATTTCATCCAGCACCTGAAATACATCGCCTGCTATGAATTTACAGTTGGAAATTCCGTTTCTTGCAGCATTTTCTTTTGCCGCCTCAACCGCCTCGTCGACAATCTCCACACCCACGACTTCTTTTGCCACAGGGGCCAGCACCTGACTGATCGTGCCGGTACCGCTGAAAAGGTCGAAGACGGTCATGTCATGGATATCGCCAATGTACTCCCGCACAGTCTCATACAGCACTTCCGCTCCCCTTGTATTTGGCTGGAAAAATGAAAAAGGAGTGATCTTAAACTCCAGACCGAGCATTTTTTCGTAGAAAAAGTCCTGTCCAAAGAGGACGCGGGTCTCATCGCTCTTCACCACATCAGAAAGGGAGTCATTGAGGATATGAAGGATACCGACAATGCGCCCCTCCAGATCCAGCGAGAGCAGGGCGTTGACCAGTGGCTGCAGGTCATGTTCTTCCTGTGTAGTCGTCACCAGATTCACAAGGATCTCCCCCGTCGTGTCCCCTCTCCGAAGAAGCAGATGGCGCAGATAGCCTGTATGCTGCATTTTCCTATAATAGCTGACATTTCTCTCCCGAAAATATTCCAGCACGCAGACAAGAATCTTATTCATATCCTCATGGACCAGTTTACAGTCCGCGGCAGTGAGCACATCATATGTACTCCCTTTTTTATGAAGTCCTAAAGAGAGCGGTCCGTCCTTATACTCATCACCGAATGAAAATTCCATCTTATTCCGGTAGCCGAACTCCTTTGGGCTAGCCTTCATGCCCTCAAAGACATAGTCACCTCTCACCGCCTCATCCATGATCCGGCGTATCTGCCCTTCCTTCATTGTCATCTGCGCTTCATAGGGCATTGTCTGGTACATACAGCCGCCACATGCCGGGAAAATGCTGCACACCGGCTGCCGCATCTCCTGAGGTGACTTCTCCAGCACTTCAAGAAGCCTTCCCTCTGCATTCCCCCGCTTAAACTTATTGATCACAAAGCGGATTTTCTGCCCGGGAATACCGTTTTTTACTGTAACAAACTTTTCTTCTTCCGGGACATACACAATCCCTTTATTCGGGAAATCCACTCTCTCTATGATACCTTCAAAAATCTGCCCTTTTTTCATCTTCTCCTCCAAATTTTCAGAATATTCTCCCCAACGGGGTCAGACCCCTTTGAAAAGGGGTCTGACCCCGTTCATAATTTTTTTACGACAAAACAGGCAGGGTGCTGTTTCCCACATCCTGCCTGCTCTGCTCTTTTCCTTTTTTCCCAGTCGATTATACCTGATCATCCTCGCTGAAGTAGTCGTCAAAGTCATCATCGAAATCATCTTCAAAATCTTCCAGATAGTCTGGTGTGAAGAACCGGTATACAGCATATGCGATTCCGGCAACTGCTGCAATTGCGCCTATGATCGCCAGCACCCAGATCACTGTGTTTTTCTGTTTTTCTGCCTCATTTTTATGAAGGATCTCACTTAATTTTGATTCAGCGATCATCTCTTCTATCTTGTTCATAATACACGTCCTTTCCCTGTCCCTGAGACAGCGCTTACTTTCTGATATTATACCACTAACATTTTCAGATTACTACTAGTTTATTCCAAAATCTTAAATCTTAAAATCATATTATTCTATCTTCATCAGCTTGGCAAACATGGCAAACATCTTTCTAACACCCGCAGTATCGAAGTCGACTGTCACTTCTTTATCCCTTCCGCCTTCTTTGATATCCAGTACAGTTCCCTCTCCGAATTTCACGTGGCGGACCCTGTCGCCGACTCCATAGGGCAGCGTCCCGCCCGTTTGCGCTGTAAGCTGGCTTCCTTTCTGAAGAGAGGAAAACAAAGGTTTCCCTGCCCGGCCGGCACTAAACGCACCCGCCTGATATGGTTTTGCCCGGAACGCTTTCTTTGCATTCTCATATACCGTATCTCTGCCCCGGGAAATACTTTGGTCAGAGTTACCCGTCTCATAAAACTCCTCATCTTCTCCCGGATTCCATGTCAGCCTGTCTCCGCCGGTCCTTCTCTTTCCTGTCTCCAGCAGCTCTATGGGAATTTCCCTGATAAACCGGGACATTTTATTATATTGCACGTCTCCTCTTACCATCCGCTTTCTTGCACAGGTAAGAGTCAGTTTCTGCTCTGCGCGGGTGATCCCCACATAACACAGTCTGCGTTCTTCTTCCAGTTCTTCGGGATCATCTCCTGTGATCGTCATATAACTCGGGAACAGACCGTCTTCCATCCCCGCCAGATAGACCCGCGGGAATTCCAACCCTTTTGCACTGTGCAGAGTCATAAGCACTACATAATCCTGATTCTCGTCCAGACTGTCAATATCTGCCACAAGAGCTACCTCTTCCAGGAATCCACTCAGCGTCGCGGCCTCATCCCGGTCTGCGCAGTCCTCTTCATAAGCCGCCGCCTTGCTGACAAGCTCGTCGATATTCTGTATCCGCGCCTCATTTTCTTCCGGGGTATCCCCGTCCAGACTCTCTATGTATCCGGTTTTTTCAATAATTTCATTTAAAAGATCTGTCAGGCTCTCCCGCTGTGACTGCCCCTTAAAATACTCGATCAATGCTGCAAAAGAATCCAGCTTTGACGCGCTCCGCCCCACTCCTGCAATAATCTCCGGGGCAAGCAGCGCCTCATAAAAACCAATGCCTCTCTCTGCCGCTGACTCCTGTATCCGATTGATCGTGGTCAGCCCGATTCCCCGCTTCGGCACATTGATAATCCTGCGAACAGCAAGATCATCTTTCCCGTTATCAACCGTCTTTAAATAAGCAAGGATATCCTTGATCTCCTTGCGGGCATAGAAATTGATGCCTCCTACGATCTTATACGGGATATTCATCGCCACAAATTTTTCTTCAAACATACGGGACTGGGCATTGGTCCTGTAAAGTATGGCGCTGTCATTATAAGACGCCCCCTCAGAAACGCTCTCTCTGATATCCTCTGCAATAAATTCCGCCTCATCATAGGCTGTATCAAACTGCATCAGGGTAATCTTCTCCCCTTCACCGTTATCCGTCCAGAGCGTCTTATCCTTGCGTCCTTTATTATTACAGATCACGCCGTTTGCTGCATTGAGGATATTTCCCGTGGAACGGTAGTTCTGCTCCAATTTGATCACACGGGCATCCGGGAACTCCTTCTCAAAATCAAGAATGTTGCGGATATTCGCCCCCCGGAATTTATAGATCGACTGATCGTCATCTCCGACAACACAGAGATTTCTGTATTTCCCGGCCAGCAGGCTGACCAGCTTAAACTGCACGGTATTCGTGTCCTGATACTCGTCCACCATGATGTAGCGGAACCGTTCCTGATAACTTTCCCTCACATCCGGCTGTGTATCGAGAAGCTGTACAGTCTTCACAAGCAGGTCGTCAAAATCCAGCGCATTGTTCGCGCGAAGCTGCGCATCGTATTCCCGATATGCCTTCGCGATCTGCTGCTGCGCAAAGTCACCGCCCGCATTCAGTTCGAACTCCTCAGGCATGATCATTTCATTCTTTGCAGAGGAGATGACGGACAGGAGCATCCGCTCTTTAAACCGTTTCGTATCAAGATTAACCTTACGGCACACTTCTTTCATCAGCGTTTTCTGATCATCTGTGTCATAGATCGTAAAACGGTTATCATATCCGAGTCTGTCTATATATCGTCTCAGTATCCTCACACACGCCGAGTGAAAGGTGCTCACCCAGATACTCTCTGATCCGAATCCTACCAGATCATCCACCCTCTGACGCATTTCTCCCGCCGCTTTGTTGGTAAAAGTAATGGCAAGGATATTCCACGGATTAACCCCCATCTCCTCGATCAGATATGCAATACGGTGGGTCAGCACCCTGGTCTTTCCCGAGCCTGCCCCCGCAAGGATGAGAAGAGGTCCTTCCGTGTGAAATACTGCGTCTTTCTGCGGTTCATTCAGCGTATCATATATACTCATCTGTATCTCCTTAATATCCTGTAAATAAATGTCTGGCACACACATTTTTTTGTGATTCCTGTCTATTATCGAACAGGTTTTCGCCAAAGTCAACTAGATTTTCCACTTGCTATATAGTTTTGGTTACTATATAATGAATATACTGGGGTGATAAAATGAAAATCGACACAAATGATATATTAAAAAGTATTTTTGAAAGCCTGGACCATGTTGACTACATCCGTCCGGAAGAAATTCCAAATATCGACCTGTATATGGATCAGGTGACTACTTTTATGGACGAACATCTCTCCTCCACCAAACGTTACGGCGAGGACAAGATCCTGACTAAGACCATGATCAATAATTATTCAAAAAACAATCTCCTTCCGCCGTCAGTGAAGAAAAAATATTCCAAGGAACATGTTCTCCTTCTGATCCTGATCTATTATTTTAAAAATATCCTTTCTATCAAGGATATTGAGACGATCCTGGCGCCTTTGCGCGAGAAATACTTTTCCGGCGGTCAGTCCCTTTCTCTCTCCGAGGTATACCGGGAAGTCTGCGAGATAGAAAAATCCCGCATTGAACCCATGAAAGCATCAGTTCAGGAAGCATATGAAAAGTCAGGGCAGGCTTTCCAGAGCATGCCGGAAGGAGAAGACAGAGACGAACTGAGACTGTTCGCTTTTCTGTGCAGTTTAAGCTTTGACGTATACCTCAAGAAAATGATGATCGAGAAACTTATCGATGAACTCGCTTCAAAAGAAAAGGAGTAAATCTGGATTTGCGGGTGAGGACGAGAGGCGGAAAAACGTCCGAAAACCTTTCAGAGCGTGTGTGGGGGTGACTGAGGTGACTTTGGAATGAGGCTTAGTAAAACTCCGGGACTATGCGTTGAAATTGGCAGGGGGATTGTCTGAGACGAAGGCGAGTTGCCCCCTGCCAATTTCTGCTCTTAGCATAGTTCCGGATTTTATAGTTTTACTTGCCTCGTGGAGCGGAGCCGAGGCCACCCCCGCACACGCTCTGAATACATCTTCAATATATCGCTTCGGTGTTTTCGGACCCTTTACTCACTCCCAGGCTCCCCGACAAATCCAGATTTACTGTATCGTGATTTCCGAAGTGACATCCTCCACCCCATTGATCTGAAGTCTGACATGGATCTTCCCTTCCTCAAATCCTTCCAAAGGATATTCCAGTGGTTCTGAGAGATCCGTCACATCCACGGATTCTGCCTTATCCCCCTGCACCAGCCAAAGGATCAGGCTTGATCCGTCCGGCACAGTACCGCAGGAAATGTCAGCATACAGCTTTTGTGCCTCCGCATCCTCGATCCTCATATTCCTTTCTTCCACAAATCCATCGCTTGCCCGTTTAAAGCTTAAGTTCCAGACTCCGTCCCAGTAATTGCTTACGCTCATCTGGATCACTCCCAGATTCCACACTCTTTCATCGGACGAGGGATCTGTATTCACATTCCCGGCTCCGGACGCGCTCACGATAAGCCCAGTCAGGCATACGATCATAAACACGAGGCTGACCATGCCTCCGGCTATATATCTTTTGTGGTGCATCTTTTTATTTTCCATGTTTTCCGTTTCCTCCCTATTTTGAATATATGCTCCGCATTCCTCACAGTATTTTGCCCGCAGCGGTACAAGATGCCCGCAGGCAGGGCAGGGGCTTTTGATGTCCCGCCGCCTTAAGAAATATATCAGAAGCCCGATCATAGGGGTTGCGAGAAAAATAATAATGACCCAGAGCACAGGATCATCCCCCCGCTTTCGGCAGTCCTGATATACCCACGCGCCAAAGAATACAGACATGAACAGCCAAAAAAGGATTCCGCCCAGGAGAAACAGAGGGACAGCTATTGCAATTCCGCTAAATCCATCGCTTACAGCAAAAAACACCGCAAATCTTACAAAAATAAATAAAATTATGATCGCTGCAGCCCAGATCAGCCATCGGCGTTTCCGGGTGTTCGTTTTATTATGCATTTTCATATCCCTGCCCCTCCTTTTTATTTACAAAAATGGATATATTCTCTCTGAGATCCGTTCTTTTAATCCCTGCCAGAGTAATCACTACACCTGCCAATCCCATATAAGCGCAAACCAAAGCTCCCAGTACTGCAAGATAGAGATTATTGATCAGAAGGATAAGGACTGCCCCCAGCATGAGAAATATAATAAGATTCAATATCATAGGCAGATACCAGAGGGAAATACTCCTACCCGCTGTGCCCTGTCTGCGGAACCGTTCCCGCTCATAAATCTCTGCCTTCAGTTCATTATTCAATCTGACAGCAGGCTTATCTCTGGTTTTGAGTGCCTCCAGGATCAATTCATCAAACTTTGTATCAAAATCTTTCTTCTCCATAACCAGCTTCCTCCAATCTTTTTTTAATCATCTTTCTGCCTTTAAATAGACGGCTTTTCACTGTTCCGGGAGACTTTCCCGTCATCCTTCCGATCTGTTCGACTTTGAATTCAAAGAGGTAAAACAATATCAGCGGAATCCGAAATTTGTCGGGCAGCTCCTGAATGATCCGGCTGATCTCAGATATCATCTCTCTGTGGAAATAGTCTGCTTCTATATCTTCTCCGGAACAAATCGTATATTCCCGCTCATCTTCTATGTTCATACACTGTACTATCCCGCTTCGCCGCGCTGCTTTCCTCCTGCTGCTCTTCCACTGGTTGTGCGCCGCGGCAAAGAAAAAAGCACGGGGATTTTTCTCCCATTCCAAAGTAAAGCTGCACTCCAATGCCTTCAGGAACGTCTGCTGGTACAGATCTTCCGCATCCTCTCTGTTCATGCAGAGCTTCAGGCAGAACCTGTAAACATCCGCCCCGAATTCATCAATACATCTTTCTATTTCCCTCGCCTCCAAAGCCTCACCTCCATTCGCTTCTTTAATCTTTTCACTCTATATACGCCGCCAGTTATGCTCTGGTTCATTTTTTATTTTTTTGCATAAGAAAACCGGAAACCCTGCATATATCCATGACGGTTTCCGGTTGTTTATTTTCCGGTATTCAGACAATCCACAAAATCAATCGTCTTTTTGCTCTTCATCCTTATCAATGCGCTCAAACACCATATCATAGCCATCGTTTCCGTAGTTCAGGGAACGATTGACACGGCTGATCGTAGCCGTCGAAGCGCCTGTCTGCTCTGCGATCTCCAGATATGTTTTCTGTTCTCTTAACATTTTTGCGACCTCAAACCTCTGGGATAGTGAGAGCAGCTCATTGATCGTGCAGATATCCTCGAAAAATATATAACATTCTTCTTTATTTTCCAGACTGAGAATGGCTTTAAAAAGATAGTCGACTGCCTCTGTCCTTATCTTCTTACTCATAAATATGTCTCCTTTATAAGCCCTGCGGCAAAAATCTGACCAGGACGCAGGCATCTGATATGTATGGCATATCCCTGTCCCTCCAAGTCGCTCCTATATTTTAGCACACTAAACTTTTAAAGTCCACCATTTTATTTTTCAGACTTCCCGAACTCCCCCGGTCACTGAATATTCAGGAACTTTTTCAACCGGTCCCAATCTGTTGTTATCACCAGCTCCTCCGGGAAATTGCAATACTCTAACACTTCTTTGACATAAGTGAAATTTCCGGCATCCGCATCCACATGGGCATCGCTTCCGGTTGTCACGGGTACCTCATACTGCCTGCACAGATCCAGCATGGTGAGGATGTTTTCTCTTGTTCCTTTCCTGCTGCTCTGAGGACGCATGGAAGAATTATTAATCTCAAGAAGCGTTCCTGTCTCTTTCGCCGTACGCACCAGAGTTTCATAGTCAAAAGGAAATCTTCCGTCATCCGGGTGTCCGATGATATGGATATATGGCTTTTTCATGACCTCCACATATGCCCGGATATTTTCTTCCGGCGTATGATCCAGACCGTAGCAGGGAGGATGGATGCTTGCCACCACAATGTCAAGATCCCGGCAGGTCTTTTCAGGAAGATCGACCGTTCCGTCCGGATCCATGATATTGACTTCAGCTCCCATCAGAAGCCGTACGCCATCTGCTTCCCTGGGGACTACATCCAGGTTTTGAAAGTAAAACAGCCCGCATGTGCCCGGCATTTCCGGAGCGTGCTCTGTAAGCGCAAGCGCCTTGAGTCCACGCAGCTTCGCTGCCGAAGCCATTTCTTTGATAGTACTGTACGCATGTCCGCTTGCCAGGGTATGGGCGTGTGTGTCTGCAATAATCTTCATTCTCATTCTCCTTTTCATTTATTGATTTCGCCGTCAACAGCCGGCATCTGTATGTCACAAACATGTATCATAGGACAGTATATCACATTTCCCCGGGAATACAATTTTCTCGTCCGGAGATACTAGTGAAAAAATATAAGACGAGGTGGACTATTTTGAAGGAAAAGAACCAAAAAGAACTGACTGATAATTTCGACTATCTCTCAAACGCCGCATCCACAACAGACTGTACGGGATTAATACCATCTCTCCCACAGAATGAAGACGAACTGGAAGCTTATAATGACATCGTTCAATACATGTCTCCCGCTGCTAAGAGCAGTATGCCTGCCAAGCGGAATGTCCTGCCTGACAAAAAGCAGCCTTCCGCCTCCGGACACGGTGCTTCGACATAATTCGGGGAATTCTTGCACTTTTCGAGCGGATATTGTATTTTTCATTGTTCTTGCGTCCTCAAAATGTTATAATATTTGTGTTGTAAATTTGTCAGCCAAAGAGAGGAGTATAGATCTTATGAAGTGTCCAATATGTGGGAAAGAGCTTGAGTTAAAGAATAAACAGATTGGCACCAATGAAAACGGTGATCCGATCTTTAACGAATACGCAATCTGCCGGGACTGCCGCAAACAGTGGAATCTTGATAAGCAGCGCGCGAAAAAAGCCGCTGCAAAAGCAGCAGCGGCTAAAACGGAATCTGCCAATACGGCAAAGGGAGCAACTCAGAAAGTAGAAACACCTGTAAGTTCAGGCAAAGGGGCAGCCTCCCCCGCTAAAAAGCCTGTCAAAAAACGTCCGGCGCAGAGCACGCATTCTGAAGAACCGGAAGAAAAGCGATACAGCAATATCCCGCCGGAAAAAGTTCGGACAAAACATGAAAAATCTGCCCGAAAGAGCTATGAAGATATGCTTGCTACCGGTGCGATCGGCAAACCGGTCAAAAAGAAAAAAGTTCAGCCGGCAGAAGAAGAGCCGGCATCAGGCACTTCCGCTTCACCGGCAGCCAGAAAAAAAACTGCAAAACCGGCGGCAAAGCCGGTTGAACCTGAATATGACGACTATGATGACGACGATTATTATGAGAGTTCGCCCCGATTCCGCGCAATACGCGTGATCCTCGGCATCATCTCTCTTGCCGGATTCGGATACTTTTTATACATGGGAATTACGACCGGATTTTCATCGTCAACAGACAGCGGCGTTACAGGCATGACATTTACAATCCTTGCGCTCTGCCTTCTCGTTTCTGCACTGCTGTATTTTATTACGATAAGAACGAACAACATTTTCGCATTCCTTCTGCCTATGCTCTTCTATCTCGGAAGTGCTGTATTTGCGTTCCTCAAGAGAGGCGATGATCTTCAGCTTTTCATTGCTGCTGTCACTGCCGCGGTACTGGCTGTGATCTCCCTGATCCTTGCCATCACGTCAAGAGGCGGGGATGATTACGATGATGATTATGACGATGCTTTTGAAGACGATTACGCAGATGAGTATGATGACTGATAAGATGCGGTAAACATAACCATTATTTTCTTTGTTAAAAACCTGCTGAATCAGCGCCGCCCCCGGCCGGGACGCTCTGCCGCCGGATGTGGATACGCTGTTTCCGCGGGTTTTTCTATATGAACCTCCTGTTTTTCTTCTCATATACTATTAGAGAATAAATATGAGATATCTATATGGAGGTATTATGAAAAAGCGTATTTTATCTTTCTTAGGCGCTGCCGTCCTCTCTCTTTCTCTCCTCGCAGGATGCGCGCAGGATTCAGAAGAAAAGACAGCAGCCCCGGAGAGTACTCCCGCTGAAGAAACAGAACAAAAGGAACTCGTAAAAGTCACATTAAATGAGGTCGCCCACTCCATCTTCTATGCGCCTATGTATGTGGCGGTTGAAGAGGGGTATTTCCAAGAGGAGGGGATCGACCTGACTCTTGTCTGTGGTTTTGGCGCAGATAAAACAATGACCGCCGTCATCTCCGGAGAAGCGGACATCGGCTTTATGGGTTCCGAAGCGTCCATATACACCTACGCCGAAGGAGCCACGGACTACGTCGTGAATTTTGCTCAGCTTACACAGCGGGCAGGCAATTTTCTTGTAGCCCGGGAAGAAATGCCCGATTTCACATGGGAAGACTTAAAAGGGCATCTTGTCCTTGGCGGGCGAAAAGGCGGGATGCCTGAGATGGTATTTGAATATATCCTGAAAGAAAACGGCATTGACCCTGCGACAGACCTCGAGATCAATCAGAACATTGATTTCGGCTCCACTGCGGCGGCATTTTCAGAAGGGCAGGGAGATTTCACCGTTGAATTTGAACCGGGCGCGACTACCCTGGAATCCGAAGGCAAGGGCTATGTGGCAGCTTCCCTCGGCGAAGACAGCGGCTATGTTCCCTATACGGCTTTCAGCGCAAAACAGAGTTATATAGATGAAAATCCGGATGTGATCCAGGGCTTCACCAATGCGCTCCAGAAAGGGATGGACTATGTCCAGGAGCATACCCCGGAAGAGATTGCCGCTGTGATCGAACCTCAGTTCCCGGAAACAGACCTGGAAACAATCACAACCATTGTCACACGCTATTACGACCAGGATACATGGAAGAGCAACCTCATTTTCGAGGAGAGCAGTTTTGACCTGCTTCAGGATATCCTGGAGAGCGCAGGCGAACTGGAAGAGAGAGTTCCGTACGATGACCTGGTGACAACAAAATTTGCAGCGATCGCCGCACAGTGATATACTGTATCCTGAAATCTGTTATTCAATGTGAGTAAAGAGAGGACCCTGCTATGATCGATAAAAGGCTGATCCCCTTTGGAGGATTAAAAAAAGAACCTTTCTCCGGAAGCCACAATGGCATGCGCTATCTTTTCCGGGGAGATGACGGAAAAAACAGCACTACATTCACTGTATTTATCTATCCTGAACCATGGTGTTTTGAGGATACGCCCGAGGATGAAAAAGAAAGCCGGTCTTTCCCTCTGTCAGAGGAAGGGATGGATCAGGCAGCGGCATGGCTTTTTGAGAGATTTGAATCTGAAAAAGACCGCTGGCAGACATCATCAAAAGAGATGATGCATACAGTCCGGCAGGCGTCTTACGATCCGGAGGAAGAACTCCCCAGTTAAAATACGGATAAGAATATATGAGGCGCATATCCGGTCCTGTCGTGACCGGATATGCGCCTCATAAAGTTTATTGCCCATTCATCTTTATCTAAATTTTATAATCTTTAAAATTATTTCCATATGTTGTCACAGCCGATTCACAATTCCCTGTTAAGATACAAACATGAAATAAAGAAGACAATGACTGTGTATACAGTCGGTATGCATGGTCATTGGACTTCGCCTAAACCATTTGATTCCGGGCTTCTGCCTCGGAATATTTTTTTGATATCGATCTTTACAATGTAATAATACATTCCGATCAGCAGAGCAGATGCCAGCACCCAGGCGGCCGGGCTTGCCAGGCATACCCCGGTATAGCTCTTCTGTCCCGCCGCGATCACCGCGGCGATTCCCCTGCCTGCCAGTTCCGCCACACCTGCCATCATCGGCAGTATACCATATCCCAATCCCTGAATTCCATTCCTGTATATGTTGACAATAGCCAGAGGAATAAAGAATGCTCCTACACACTTCAGATAAATATCCACAGAATCCATGATGACAGCCACATCTTCCGAGACAAAAAGATACGTCATATATTTTCCCACTGTCATCACCAGGACTGCTGCAGCAAAGGAATAAATAATGCCAAGAACCGTACAGGATTTAAACCCGCTGCGGATCCTTGCCACATTCCCTGCCCCCATATTCTGGGCTCCGTATGTCGCCATAGTAGTCCCCATAGCGACATATGCCTGGGTGACCACCTGCTCGATCTTGCTCGCTGCGGTAAATGCCGCCACAAGTGTGGACCCAAGGATATTCAGGGAAGACTGAACCATCATAGTACCGATCGCTGTGATGGAATACTGAAGCGCCATAGGAATTCCGATTCTGAGCTGTATTCCCAGCAATGAGCCGGACAGATGCCAGTCTTCCCTGCACATCCGGAGGATCGGCACTTCTTTTACTATGTACGCCATGCAGAGAAGCCCTGACACTCCCTGTGAGATGACTGTTGCCACTGCCGCTCCCGCTGTCCCCATATGAAAGAAAATGATAAGCACTAGGTCAAGTACAATGTTAAGCAGAGCGGAGAGGATCAGGAAGTACAGCGGCACCCTGCTGTTCCCCAGAGCCCTCAAGATACTTGCCAGCAGGTTATAGAGCATCTGCGCAAGGATACCCGCGCTGATGATCATAATATAGGAATAGGCATCTCCGAAAATATCATCAGGCGTATTCATAAGCTCCAGCCACGGTTTCATAAGAAGCATAAAGGCCGCCGTCAGGATCACGCCTATGATCAGAGACAGAATGCACGCCCCTGACACTGTCTTTCGCATTGCCCTCATATCTCCCGCGCCAAATTTCTGTGCCGTGAGAACAGTAAAGCCCGCCGTCATCCCTACTATAAAACCATAGATCAAAAACATGATCGTGCCGGTACTGCCCACTGCTGCAAGCGCCCCCGTGCCTACAAATTTTCCCACGATCACTGCGTCCGCCATATTGTAAAACTGCTGAAAGACATTTCCAAGGAAGATAGGAAATGTGAAACTTAGGATAATCCTCATCGGACTGCCTAATGTCATATCGTGCTGTACTGCTTTCATCTGTCTGTTACCTCTCATGATCTGTTATTATTTCTGTTTCTTCCCCTTAAAAAAGGATATGTCCCTCTTCTGACATATCCCTTTATCGGTTTCACAAGTGGTTATTATAAAATAGTGCACTGCGCTTGTAAATAGTATTGTTCTATTTTACTTATATTTAAACAATACGCTTCTTCCATCCGGCATACCAGATCATTTCAGGAATAGGATCTTATCCTCCCGGAACAGCAAATAATCCGGCATCCCTCTCTCTTCCAGCTCTTCGATCTTTTCTCTCTGCACGAACCAGCATATATTCTTCGATTCCTGAGAATGATCCGTACTGTTCTCAGGAAGGAGATAATAGTTTCTCTCAAAAGGAAGGAGCGCGCTGCTTCCCAGATCAAACCGCAGCATGTTTTCCCGGCGTTCTCCCCACACAGGGACAAAGTCGTGCGCGCGGTATCCGAGCCACTGTACATCCTCCGGTATTTCTCCTTTTGTGTGCAGAGTAATTCCCCAGTCCTCAGCCTCTACTGTATGCTCATCCGTCCTAAGGGCGCGGGAAAAGTTCTTGCATCCGGTCAGGCGCGCCGCTTCTCTGCTCACCGGATTTCTGAACAGTTCCTTCGTCTCGCCTGCTGCCACGATGTGCCCCTGGTCAATGATAAGCAGCTCCTCGCTGAACCGATACAGCTCATCCCTGTTGTGGGACACCATGATCGCGGTTCCTCTGTAATCTGCAAGCATGTCCATCAGCTCCTGCTGCAGTCTGTCCTTCAGATACATATCCAGGGCAGAAAACGGTTCGTCCAGCAGGATCACATCCGGTTCATAAGCCATGATCCGGGCCAGCGCCACCCTCTGCTGCTGCCCTCCCGAGAGCTGCCCGGGAAGCCGCTTCTCCAGCCCTTGCAGCTGGAACTTTGCCACCATCTCACGCACACGGGCTTCATTTCCCTGTCTGCTCCCTTTGAGTCCCGCAGCAATATTTTTCTCCACGGTCATTGTGGGAAAAAGCGCATAATTCTGAAACAGGTAGCCTACATTACGTCTCTGGGGCTTCAAATTAATCTTGTGTTCCCGGTCAAACAGCGTATGCCCTTCCACCTCGATGCACCCCTGATCCGGCGTCTCGATGCCGGCAATACTTTTTAACGTCATGCTCTTTCCGCATCCGGAGGCTCCCAGGATGCCGATACGGCGGGATTCACTCTGAAAACTGATATCCAGAAGAAAGCTGTCCAGTTTTCTCCTGATCTGAACTTTGATCGACACGCCTTACCACCTCCCGATGTTTTTCATCTTCTTCCCTGAGATCAGGTTCATAAGAAAGATCACCACAAATGCGATGACCATCACTACTGCCACCCAAATCCCGGCTGTCAGGTAATCCCCGTCCTGGATGACCATGGCGATCTTCTGTGATATGGTCCCTGTCTTGCCCGGGATATTTCCCGCCAGCATGGACGTTGCCCCATACTCTCCCAGCGCCCTTGCAAATGTAAGGATCGTACCGGAGGCAATGCCCGGTCCTGCGGTGGGAACAATGATCTTCCAGAAGATCTTTGTATCCGACATGCCCAGCGTCCTGCCTGCATAGACCAGGTTGACATCGATCTGCTCCATAGCTGCCCTGGCATTTCTGTACATAAGCGGAAAGGCGATAACCGTTGCCGCAATCACACAGCCCAGCCATGTCTGGACCACTTTGAAGCCGAACTCTTCAAACAGAAATTCCCCAAAAGGTCTTCTCCTGCTGAACAAAAGCAGAAGAAAGAAGCCTGCCACAGTGGGTGGCAGCACCATTGGAAGGGTCAGGATACCGTCAATGACTGCCTTTTTCCCCGGGGAAGCCTTCACCACCTTGCGCGCGGCAAATATACCTAAAAAGAAGGAGATCACAGTCGCCACGATCCCCGTCTTTATGGATATAAACAACGGACTCCAGTCCAGTTCTTTTAAAATCTCCATGATCTCTTCCATCGTATTCCTCCTTCTTCCGCCTGTATAAGTAATCCCCGCCCAAAACAGCCCGCAGAAAAAGCGGCGGACAAAGGTTCTCACCTATTCTGATCTGACTCTATGTCCGCCGCCTGCTGTTTTTGTTTTATTTTACTCTTATTCTACATTCGTGTCAAAATAATAGGATTCAAACACTTCTTTTGCCTCGTCTGAGAGTATAAAAGCCAGGAAATCATCCGCTGCCTGATTCTGTGCGTCATCTGCTTCCTCATTTACCACGCGGGCGATCGGATAGATTACATTTCCGGTCAGGTCATAGCTCACTGTCTGAAGGATATCCAGCTGATCCTCAAATCCATATGTATCAGAATAATATGTTGTGCCTGCTTCGCAGGAGCCTTCCACAACAGCAGTAAGGACTTTGCTCACATTGTCCTGCTCGCTGATCTCCACGCCGCCCAGCGCGTCTGAGATCTCCTGTGTGGTAATGGATGCCGGATCATCTGTCTCCGGAAGCATGCCAAGGTTAATGAGCGCCTGTCTCGTATACCTGCCGACCGGAACGCTTCCGCCTGCCAGGGCAATGCTCTCTGCTTTCCCGATGTCTTCCAGGCCTGTAACCTGAGTCCCGCTGTCTTTCAAGGTAACAACAACGACCTGATTATTCACCACATTCGCTCTCGTCCCTTCCACCATCAGCCCGTCAGCTTCAAGGTCGTCCATCTGCTTCTGTGCCGCCGAGAAAAAGATATCACACTCGTACCCCTCCTGGATCTGCGTAAGGAGAGTGCCTGAACTATCAGGATTAAATGTGATCTTTACATTCGGATGATCCTCGTTATACATATCTGCTAATTCTGTCATAACCGTGTTCAGGCTTGCTGCGATGAACACCTGGATCTCTGTCTCTTCTTCCTCTGAGCCGGTGTCTTCTGCCTGAGCGTCTGTATTATCTTTCGCATCAGCATCATCTCCGCCGCTCCCGCATCCTGCCAAGGAAAATACCATGACTGCTGCCATCAGTGCCGCTAAAAACTTCTTTTTCATACTTATATCCTCCTTATCCATGTCCGTAAATACGGCAAGTTTCCTGCCGTCATATTACTGATTTAATATAAATTATATTCGAATGTTTTTCAAAAAGCAATCGCTTTTCCGAAAAAGACGGCTGCATCTGCCAGCTTCCAAGTCCGATCGACAACAGCCGTCTTCAAAATATGCAATTTTTTTTTAGGACGCTTAAGGTTCTAGCAAAAGATTTCTCTGTACTTTTCCTCCGCCAGCTCTGTCAGTTCCTTTTCGAAGCGTTCATACCTGGTCAGCAGCCTCATGCCATCCTCACTGACACTGGCGCTTCCCCCGTTTTTCCCGCCGGGGCTCCTTTCAACGATAGTATATCCAAGCTCTCTTTCCGCCCTCTCCAGCATCTTTCTCCCTTTGCTGTATGAAAGCCCCATCTTTTCACATGCCTCGCGGACAGAACCTTCCTTACGGATACTTTCAAGAAGCGTCCTCACTCCCGGACCGAAGAAAGGTTCCGTGCCCGTCAGCTGTACCTTGAGCCTGGGGCGGATTCTCTTCGCACCGAGTTCGTCTCCTCTGCAGTCTGCTTCCCTGATGTTTTTCTTTTCTGTCCTTCCATATTCTGCCATGGGCTATTTCACCGCTTTCTTCTTTCTCTCATACGGCGTGTTCACCAGAGGGAGCTTTGTCTGGAACTCTCCGTTCCACTTATAATATGCACCTGCCACAGCGGGCGCTGTGGGGATGGATGTGATCTCTCCGATCCCGATGGCGCCGTATCCCACATCCACACCGGGTTTCTCTACTATAATAGGTTCTACATCCGGCGTTTTATCCGCTTTAAAAAGCCCCAGCGTGCCATAGCGCGATACCGGATATCCGTCTTTGATCTCATACTGCTCTGTGAGGGCATATCCAAGACTCATGACCACGCCGCCCTCGATCTGTCCTTCCACGCTGATAGGGTTTACCGCCTTTCCTACATCGTGTGCCGCAACCACTTTTTTGATGGTCCCGTCTTCATTCAGCACGCATACCTGGGTCGCATATCCGTAAGCCACATGGGATACCGGATTCGGCACGTCGCTTCCCATCTTATCCGTCTTGGCAAGATATTCTCCTACATAATCCCTGCCTTCCAGTGCCTCCAGACTGCTTCCTTTCAAATCCTCCATGAGTTTCTCGCAGGCGCGCTTTGCCGCCTCGCCCGTGATCAGCGTCTGGCGGGAACCGGATGTTGTTCCTGAATCCGGAGAATTTGCCGTATTCGGACGGCAGTATACGATCTTGTCGATGCTGAATCCTGTTGTCTCAGAAACGACCTGGGTTAATACAGTCCCAAGCCCCTGCCCGATACAGGATGCCCCTGCATGGATCTCAACTTTCCCGCCTTTAACAAGAAGCCGGCAGCGTCCCCAGTCGGGAAGCCCCACGCCCACGCCCGCGTTTTTCATGGCACAGGCGATCCCTGCGTATGGTTCGTTCTCATAGACTTCTTTTACCGCCTCCAGCGTCTCCGCCACACCGGTGGACGGATCCGCGATCTGCCCGTTGGGAAGCACCTGACCCGGACGGATGGCATTGCGGTAGCGGATCTCCCACGGAGAAATCCCGACTTTTTCCGCCAGAAGATCCAGGTTCCGCTCTGATCCGAAGCAGGTCTGGGTCACGCCGAAACCGCGGAATGCTCCTGCCGGAGGATTGTTTGTGTAAACAGCTTTGCCGTCAATGTCAATGACCTGAAAATTATACGGTCCCGCGGCATGGGTGCATGCCCTCTGGAGGACCGGTCCTCCCAGGGAGGCGTATGCCCCGGTATCCGATACGACCACCGCCTTCATGGCGGTCAGATAACCGTTCTCATCGCATGCCGTCGTGATGTCCATCCACATGGGATGGCGTTTCGGGTGCACCACGATGCTCTCCTGCCGGGAGAGCTTTACCTTTACGATCCGCTTTGTCAGATAGGCGAGCAGCGCCGCATGGTGCTGCACGGACACGTCTTCCTTCCCGCCGAATCCGCCGCCCACCAGTTTGTTTTCCACGATCACCTTCTCCGGCGGCAGCCCGAGCATGATACAGCACTCATGCTGAGTATCATATGTACCCTGGTCCGAAGAATAGATAAACACGCCGTCATCAAAAGGCATCGCCACCGCGCATTCCGGTTCCAGGAACGCATGCTCAGTCCAGGGAGTTTCATAGTGTGTGGTCACTTTATATTTTGACTCTGCGATCACCTTGTCCGCATCCCCCCTCACGAGATGTTCGTGAGCCAGGACATTTCCATCTGCATGGACAAGAGGCGCGTCAGGTTTCATAGCCTCAAAGGGGTCAAGCACCGGATCAAGCACTTCATAGTCTACCTTCACTTTCAGCTTCGCCTGTTCGAGGATTTCCTGAGTCTCAGCTGCTACAAGGCATATCGCGTCGCCCAGATAATGCGTCACCTTCCCCACCGGGATCATGGTATCCCAGTCATGTTTCAGATGTCCCACCTTCACGTTGCCCGGAATGTCATCCGCCGTGTACACCCCGATGACTCCGTCCATGGCAAGCGCTTCTTCCGGATGGATGGCAAGCACCTTTGCCCTCGGATATTCAGAGCGCACCGCGCTTCCGTAGACCATGCCGTCCAGATAAATGTCATCCGGGTATTCCCCGGTGCCCAGCACTTTTTCTTTTGCATCGATCCTCTGGATCGCCTGCCCCACATTGACTGCGCCGCTCTCATCATGAACCGGGAGATCCTCCCGGAAGATCTTCGCGCTTAAGAGGATTCCTTCAATGATCTTCTTATATCCTGTGCAGCGGCAGATATTATTCCGGATCGCAGCCACCACTTCCAGCCGTGTGGGATCCGGGTTTTTGTCGATCAGCCCTTTTGCGCACATGACCATGCCCGGGATGCAGAATCCGCACTGCACTGCTCCCGCCGTGGCAAATGCATAGGAATAGACTTCCTTCTCCCGTTCGGTCATCCCTTCTACCGTGACGATCTCTTTACCCTCCACTTTAGAGAGCATAGGGATACAGGCGCGGGTCGTCTTCCCGTCCACCAGCACAGTGCAGGTCCCGCAGGCGCCCTGGCTGCATCCGTCTTTTACAGACGTCAGATGCAGATCATCCCGAAGGAAACGCATCAGCTTTTTATCCTTTTCCACTTCGTATGTTTTTCCATTCACCAGAACCTTAATCATAAGTCTTCTTCCTTTCATAGACTTTCTAAATCTTCCCGCCGGTCCACGTCGATCAGTTCTTCCGCGTCAGTTTCAACGATCCCGATCCGGTCTTTATACCTGTTCATGATCTGACGTCCCCCCACATCGCCTGTCAGCTCCATTAGTTCAGAAAAATATTTTTTATCCCAGAGCACGGGATTTCCTCTCTTCCCTGCCCGTCCCGCGCATGTGATGCCGCCCGGGTGGAGGACCGCTGTGTTAAATATCCTCTGCATGGCAGCTGTCTTAATTCCCGGCTGGTCACAGACCGAAAAGAGGATTCCTGCGAATTTTTCTTCTCTTCCCTCGTCGGCAAAAGCTTTCGTGGCAGCCGCGAGTCCCATCCTGAGGGATCTGGAAATCCCTTTCTCAGGCTCATCATTCCACACAGGGACAACGCCTCTTTTTGCAGCGTCTTCCGCAATTTTTCCGTCACCGGTCACAATGAATGCCGGGAATGAGGGAAACGCCTTTACCTTATCCAGCATGTGTTCGTAGAGAGGCTTCTCCCGGACCGGAGCCCGGAGCTTATCGCCCCCGAATCGCGTCCCTGCTCCTGCAGCGAGTATGACGATGGCGTATCTGCCCTTCATGATTTCAAACCGGCTCACAGCTTCGAGTACGCCCCCTCCGATGGCTCTCGCCTTATCGGATATGGTATGGCAGTGCGATACTTCTGCCCTGGCGTCAATATCTCCGATCTTCAGATTTTCCGGGACACAGACTCCTTGCTGGAGCATACCGCGGATGATTCCGCTCATCTGAGCATATACCGGTTTCCCGCCTGTCAGGGCAACGACCTGTCCCGCCTCCACATAGTCTCCTATTTTGACTCTGGGCTCTATCTTTCCTGATGCTGACGCCCGGATCAAACGCTCAATGGTGAAGCCGCCCACGTTGCCGGGAACGCCTGTATTGGGAATCGCGCTCCCCTGCCATATCACATTTCCCAGTGTATGTCCCCTCTTCGTCTCCACTACACAGTGGCAGTCATTTCCGGCAGTAAAGCCCGGTCCCACTCCAATGACAAAGGGAGCGTCCGTGATCTCTGTCCCGAGATTTTTCTTTGCCAGGATCGCGTCCACGATCACATCCGGCTTATACCAGCTCCGGCACTCAGCCTCCGGGTCCACCATCACCGGGATATCCCCCCGGCTTAAAACTTCACCGGCTTCTACCTGAGAATCCGCCCGAAACGCTCTCATCTCTTCCACTTCCGCACTGCCTTCATAGACTGCCCTCGACAGCGCCACTGTACGGCGCACTGTGAGAGGTACCGGGATTTCCGTCATTATGATCTGGTGCCCTGCGCCATACAGCCTGGAAGCGATCCCCGTTGCAAGATCCCCGGCTCCTTTGATCAGTATTTTCATGATGTCTGCCCTGCCTTCCGTGAAATATACTTTATCTTTTTATCATCTGTTGTTCTTCTTCCGGCTGTCCGGATAAGAAGTAACGAGCACTCTGCAGAGACCCTTATTTTTTAATTTTCTGCATATGTTAATCGCTGTTTCCCTTCTCCCGGCGTTGTCTGCCTTATTTAAAACAACCGTATATGCCGCATGTTCCGGACATCCTTTTCGCCCCGCTTCCTCCGATGCGGCAAGAAGCGCGATATCCTCCGCAGTGACACTCTCCGTCCCGCTCTTGTTCAGGAACTTTTCCGCCAGCTCTTCCCGGAAACAGACGTCCTTCAGCGATGCTCCCACCGCATCCAGTCCATATACGCTCAGCACATGTGTGGTGCGCGGATGGATCACAGGCTCGTGTCCCGCCGGCACTTTCAGAGGCAGCCTCCTGGCGCCGTCCGCCTCGATCAGCACCGGGATACCCATTTTCCAGATCTGCTCCAGGAACATTTCCGGCAGACATCCAAGCTTTCTCCCGGGCGCCGGCATCCCCGTCCACACCTGTCCGAAACGATCCAGCTTATCCCTGACCTGATCCAAAAATACCTGCCCATCCGCCTGCATCTTCGATCGCTCTGTCAGGGAATCTCCATCTGCCGCAGCCTTAAAAAAGTACGGCTCGTCTTCCTCCACAATATGTGTGGTGGTAGTGACGATGACCCGCTGTCCCTGCTGTACAAGTTCCCCGGCAAGGCTGTGCAGGGTCGTTGTCTTTCCTCCCGCGCCCACGGCCGAGACCACTGAGCATCCCTGCTGCGTGCCCGAAATCCCCAGCGCGTCCGGCAGAGAGGGCATTTCACACAATCGATCTTCTTTATAAATCCATATCATTTTATTCTGCACCGTGGCGGACATAAGTCCCTGCCTTTTCCGCAAGGATCTTCCCGTTCTCCGCCGCCAGTGTTCCTCTCAAATATACCTGTTCTGCCCTGCCCCGGATCGTTGTCCCTTCCATGGGGCAGTAATCACACGCTGACTGCTGGTCTTCTGCGCTCAGCGTCCACTCTGTATCCGGATTCCACACAACGATATCCGCATCCGCTCCGGGTATAAGCGCCCCTTTCCATGGATAGAGATGATAGAGCTTCGCCGGATTTTCTGACAGGTAGATACACATCTGCTCCGCAGTGATCCTCTCCTCATTGACGCCGAACTGCCAGATCAGCGCCGGGCGTTCCTCCGCCCCCGGCATTCCGCAGGGCGTTTTCGCAAAGTCTTCCGCCCCTGCCATCTTCTGCTCTTTTGTAAAACTGCAGTGGTCCGTGGCTATCGTCTGGATACGACCTTCTCTCAGTGCCTGCCAGAGAACCTCCTGGTTCTTTTTCTTCCTGAGAGGCGGCGCGATCATATAATGCCTTGCCTCTTCCGCCGGAAGGGAATATTTCTCATCATCCATCACAAGATACTGCGGACATGTTTCCACATAGACTGTCTGCCCTGCTTCCCTGGCTTTCAGGATCTCCCGGTACCCTGCGGCTGTACTTAAATGCACCACGACGACAGGAGTATCCACACATTTGGCGATCTTTAAAAGCCGTGAAACCGCTTCTGCCTCCGCCTCTTTGGGGCGGGTCCACGGATAATCGGAAACATCCTTTCTGTCACCTTTTTTATTTTCCACTTCTTTCAGCCTTGCCTTGATGATCCCATCATTCTCACAGTGTACTCCCGCGATCCCGCCCAGCTCCTTTAACCGCGACAGGATCTCATACATGGTCTCGTCATCAACCATGGTGTCATAGGTCATATACAGCTTAAAAGACATGGTCTCTTTTGCTGCGATTTCCTCCAGCTCCCTGCTGACTTCCTCATTCCAGTCAGTAAGTGCGAGATGAAATGCATAATCACAGGAAGCTTCTCCGTCCGCCTTTTTGTGCCAGTTATCCAGCGCCTGCCTGAGACTCTCTCCTTTATACTGGGTTGCATAGTCAACGATGCAGGTTGTTCCGCCTGCCAGCTCCGCTTTTGTACCAGTATCAAATCTGTCTGCCGTAATCGTGTTACTGACTTCCAGCGCCATGTGGGTATGCGCGTCAATAAATCCCGGGAAAAGGAGCTTTCCGCTCACATCCACGATCTCCGCGTCCCGAAACTCCAGATCCTCGCCCACGGCAAGGATTTTCTCCCCCTTTACAAGGATATCCAGCTTTTTCATCCCGTCACCGCTGACAACTGTACCGCCTTTGAATAACCGTTTCATCACTGACCCCTTCTTTCTGTACATCCCCGGTCCGGCTTCGCCCCGAAGATAAAACCGGACCGGTCTTTGTTTCTAGTCTCTCAGAAGATATCCGTAATCCCTGCACACTGTCTCCATCAGTTTTAACAGTCCTTCCGGAATCCGTGTTTCTTCCCCTTTTGTCCATACATAAGTATCTCCAAAGAATCTCACCTTACACTTTACCGCTTCTCTGTCAAGCACTGTGAATCCCTGGTTTTTGCTGTCATCCATATCTTTCTCATCGGCGAACAGCGTAAATTTATCCAGGTAAGGATCGCTGTCATACGGGCAGAAGCTCTTACAGTTTCCACACTCATTGCACATATAGTCCACATGGATGATCTGATGCTTTTCCATGCCCGGGACACGAATAGAGATGTTCGCTCTGTTGGGACATACTTCCACGCAGTTCTCGCAGATTCCTTCACAGCCGAGACACCGTCCGCTCTCCTCTTTATCCCCGCTTGCATCGGCAAGGTCTCCTCTTCTATTATACACGGTTTCTTCATCTGTTTGTGAAACAATATCATCCGCCAGACTTTCTCCGATGACTGCCTCTGCCGCTTTGCGTCCGTCCCGGATGCCTTCTACGACAGTTGCGGGACCTCCGAGCCCGTCGCCCACTATATAGACGCCTTCAAGATTAGTCTCGCATGACTCTTCATTCACAAGAGCACGCCCCCTGTCGTTTACATGGATGCCATTGTCCTTGTAAAATCCGGTGGGAACTTTCTCTCCCACTGCAGCAATAACAGTGTCTGCCGGGATTTCTTTTTCTTCATCTGTCTCAACAACGCCTCTTCTTCCGGACGCGTCATAATCTCCCAGCTTCATCACTTTACAGAGAAGTTTTCCGCCTTCTAACTTCACCGGTGAGAGCAGTTCCATAAACTCAACTCCGTCTTCCACAGCCATTTCCAGTTCTTCCTCGTCCGCCGGCATATATCTCTTTGTCCTTCTGTATACAAGGTAAACGTGCTCCACACCTTTCGTGCGTTTCGCCGCTCTGGCGGTATCCATCGCCGTGTTTCCTCCGCCGATGACCACCACATTTTCCCCGATATCCAGATCACCGTCCTGTGCCTTAAAATCAGCCAGAAATTCAAGCGCATTGACCGGATCGCCTTTTTCCAGCCTAAGCCTGCCCGGCTCAGAAGCTCCCACGGCAAGGATCACTGCCGTGTATCCGGCATTCTTCAGCATGCTGATATCCGTGATCTCTGAATTCAGATAAATGTTTACGCCCAGCTTCTCAAGAAGCGCCGCGTCTTTGTCGATGGCATTCTCCGGGATACGGAAGCCGGGGATCACATGGCGCACCACGCCGCCCAGAGCGCCGCTCTTCTCAAACAGCGTCACATCCATGCCTGCTCTTCTCAGGAAATAAGCAGCCGCCATTCCTGCCGGTCCTCCCCCGACTACCGCCGCCTTTCCGGGTCTTGTCACAGCCGGAGCCGTGATTTTCCCGATCAGAGCGTCATAGCCGTTCTCAGCCGCAATCTTTTTCATCTCACGGATATGTACAGAGTCCTCGTAGAAATTGCGGGTACATTTTCCCATACACGGATGAGCGCAGATCGTTCCCGTGATGAACGGGAGCGGGTTCTTCTCTGTGATCACCGTCAACGCCTCTTCGTATTTTCCTGCCTTCACAAGCTGCAGGTACGCCGGGATATCCTGATGGATGGGGCATCCCTCTTTGCACGGAGCGGTAAAGCAGTCCAGAAGTGGAACCTGTTTCTTCATCTTTCTCGACGGCAGCGGCTTCACCGCCTTCACATGATATGGACTCACCTTTGCATCTGCCGCCAGCTTCGCTGTCATTTCCGCGCTGACGCCTGTAAACACATCGTTCTCTTTCTCCAGAAGCGCCGCCATCTGTGCGGTCCTGTCATATCCGCCGGGTTTGAGCAGTGTGGTCGCGACTGTGACCGGCCAGATTCCGGCGTCCACGATACCTTTGATATTATGGAAATCCGCGCCTCCCGAATAAGAGATCCGCAGTTTTCCGTCAAATTCCTCCGCCAGCTTCGCCGCAAGGGAAATGGAAAGCGGATACAGGGACTTCCCTGACATATACATTTCCTCGCTCGGGAGTTCGTTCTGTTTCACATCCACAGGGAAGGTGTTCGTGATCTTCACGCCGAACTCCAGATTTCTCTCCTGACAGACTTTCATCAGCCTGTTCAGCATGGGGACAGCGTCCTCCCACTGAAGGTCATCCTTGAAATGGAAATCTCCGAACGCCACATAATCATACCCCATGTCATCCATCGTCTTTCTCGCAAACTCATACCCTAAGAGAGTCGGATTGCATTTGATAAATGTATGGAATCCTTTCTCTGTGATCAGGTACATGGCGATCCGCTCGATCTCCTGGGGCGGACATCCGTGGAGTGTAGAGATTGTCACGGAATTGCAGATATCGCCTGAAATACTTTCAATGTCCTCTTTTGTCACATGCGCAAACAGATCTGCATGCTCTAGAAGATATGCCCGGCAAGATTTGAATACCTCTGAATCCCCGGCATGTTTCATTGTATTTAAGAAATTGTCGATCTTCTCTGACTTGATTCCTGCCAGATCATAGCCCACACTGATATTGAACTGGAATCCGTCCATGCTCCCAAGACCGAATTCCTTTGCTGCAACTTTGCAGAGGAACCATGCCTTGATATATTCTTCCATCGCCTGCGGCACATAAAGTTCAGTGGACCACTCGCAGTTATAGCACTCGTCGTCTGCCTTGATACAGGGCTTGTTCACGCATGCGGACAATTCCTCCCCGTCCATGATCTGCACGGTCTTCAACTCAAAGAAACGGCTGCCCGTGTAGTATGCCGCCACGATATTCTGGGCCAGCTGGGTGTGAGGGCCCGCCGCCGGTCCGACCGGCGTCTCCAGCGTCCGCTCGAAGATGGTCCTTGTATATTTCCCGTCTGCATGATATGGGTGCCGCGCGCCGAACACGGTCCCGTACTTCTTATGTTCTGTCAGGGTCCAGTCAAGAAGCTGGGCAAATGACATTGGTCTCATAATATCGCTCATATTTTTCTCCTCCTATATCTCAGAGTCCGCTTTTACGCCGCTGCGTCCGGTTTGTCCTTCGGCAGGATCAGATTCAGGATCACGGCGAAGATCGTCGCCAGAACCACCGGCGAGGAAGCAAACGTGTTGTTAATGATAGACTGGAAGCTCTCCAGGCTCATGCTCATATTCAGAGCGCTGTGGATGCTCTGTGTCATCTGGTTCAGGCAGCCGTCGCTTAAGGATACTCCCATCCCGATAGCAATGGAAAGTCCTGCGACCGTAGTGTTGCGGTATGTCAGCTTCTCTGTCACGAGAAGCTTAATGCCTGTCATCGCGATGGACGCGAACACAGACGCTACCGCACCGCCCAGCACACACTGCGGGATCGTCCTCAGCAATGCGGAGAACTTCGGGATCAGACCCGCTACAAGAAGGATCGCTGCTGCCACGGAAAATACCTTTCTCGCCACAACTCTTGTGGATCCCACGATACCTACATTCTGGCTGTATGTCGCCGTCGGCGGGCATCCGAACAGAGCTCCCACGATATTGCTGACACCGTATCCGATGATACCGCCGTTCAACTCATCATCAGTGGGAAGCCGGTCCATGCCTCCTGTAGTCGTAGCGGAGAAATCCCCCATTGCCTGGATCGAGTTGACCAGGAACAAGATTCCAAGAGGCAGTATCGCCGAGATATCAAATTTCAATCCAAACGCCAGCGGCATCGGCACCTGGAACCATCCTGCCGATGAAAGAGCGGAAAAATCTACCATGCCGAAGCAGAGTGCAACCACATATCCGCAGAGAAGACCGATCAGGATAGACGCAAGTTTGAAAAGTCCTTTCCCATAATGATTCAGGAGGACAACAATGGCAAGCGTGATGAATGCTACCAGCCAGTTCTGCCAGGAACCGTATACAAGAGCTGCTGTTTTTCCCTGCTGTTCTACGATCAGTTCATATGTATTGGAAGAATTTCCTGCCATATAGTTAACCGCGGTACTGTACAGGGAAAGTCCGATCGCCAGGATCACAGTCCCGATTACAAGCGGCGGGAATACCTTCCGGATCTGGCGGATAAACAATCCCACCAGGATCGCTACGACTCCGCCGATGATCATTGCGCCGAATATCGTGTTAACGTCTTTTGCCTGCGCCGCGATCGCTGTCATAGTCGGCACATACGCAAAGCTGACGCCTATAATAACCGGCAGCCCGCTTCCAAGCTTGATCTTCTGCGCGTACAGCTGCAAAAGCGTAGAAAGAGCGGCAAATACAAGGGAGACCTGGATCAGAAGCCCCATATCCACATTTCCTCCCGCATTGTTCGCCGCATTCGCGACCAGGATAGCCGGCGTCACACATCCGACTACCGCTGCCAGAACATGCTGCGCCGCCAGGGGAAGAACCTGCCCCATTGACGGTTTGCCATTCCATTTAAATAACTCTGAATTGTCACGTTTCAGTTTTGTATCACTCATTTTTATTCACCCAATATTGCCCCCGGCAGATACAATGCCGGGCCCTTCCTTAATTTATTTGTATGTCCTCTCCGTCTTACCTGCTGTTGATCCTGTCCGCCAGCTCAGCAGCGGCCTGCCTGCAGTCTGCCATAACCTTCGCCTCATCGATCTGCGTAAGTCTTCTGTCTTTCATCAGTACCTTGCCGTTGGCAACTGTCGTCACTACATCGTGCCCTGTCACCCCGAATACCAGATGTCCGTTGATATTATTCTCATTTATCGGTGTCAGCGGATCGTACGCCGCGATGATCACATCTCCTGCCGCGCCTTCTTTCAGCACGCCCAGCTCCGGCTCAAAGTATCTGCCCGCGATCTTTGCGTTATTTTCAAAAAGCATCTGCGGAACTTCTGACCACGCCGCGTTCGGATCACACAGATGATGCTTATGCAGTACATTTGCCACCTTGAAAGATTCCATCATATCATGAGTATACCCGTCTGTACCCAGCCCGGTCAGGATTCCTCTGTGTACCAGTTCCATAGTGGGCGGGCATCCGCATGCATTTCCCATATTAGACTCCGGATTATGAACAACCATGGTGCCTGTCTCTTTGATCAGATCCATCTCGTGCGGATTTATGTAGATGCAGTGCCCCAGCAGCGTCTTCTCTCCAAGGATCCCGTGATCCATCAGCCGGTCAACTATCCGTTTTCCGTAATGCTTCAGACAGTGGTGAAGATCCTCGATCCCTTCTGCAACATGAATGTGGTATCCGGCCTCCTCCGGCTTGTTTTCCGCCGCCAGCTCAAACGTCTCATCCGAGATTGTGAACTGTGCGTGCATGCCCATCATACCGGCGATCATGCCGCTCTCATCTTTAAGCGCGTGCCGGATGAACTCCGCATTCTCCATAACCGACTCCTTCGCCTTGTCCATGCCGTCCCGGTCCGATATCTCGTAACACAGGCAGGACCTCACGCCGGTCTCCTTTGCCGCTTTTTCGATCTCAAAAAGAGAGCCTCCTATCGAGCCGAAACTTGCGTGATGATCAAAGACCGTGGTCACGCCGTTTTTGATACAGTCTACGTAAGTCGCCATGGCGCTTAAATAGGTATCGTGAAGCGTAAGGTTCCGGTCTATCGTCCACCACATTCCGTCCAGGATATCAAGAAATCCCTTGGGGTCGTAGCCCTTTATAGAAAGCCCTCTTGCAAACGAACTGTAAATATGCTCATGTACATTAATAAAAGCTGGCATGATCAGACCGCCTTTTGCATCGATATATTCGGCATCAGGAAATGCCGACCTGATATCCTGCGTCTTCCCGACCCTGCAGATCTTTGTGTCTCTGACCGCGACCGCGCCGTCTTCGATAAACGGACATGAGGCATCTCTTGTAACTACTCTTCCATTACCTAAAACCAGCATCATTTCTTCTCCTTTTTTATTGATTTTACACACATCCATAAAGGCACACTCTCTCCATTTTCTGTGCACTTCGCATATAAATATACTTTACTTCTTATAGAATACCATCAAATATATATAATTGCAACAAAAATTCTAATTAATTTTTAGGTAACCTAAAAAATTTTTAGAAAAACTATTGACTCTCATTTTTTTTATGCTATGATGGGTTTAGAAACACACATCAAAACACATTTTCCCGCTGGTTCACACAATGAAAAGGCAGGTAAAAAAATGGTTCAGAAACTCGAATTTTTAAAACAGCTCGCACACGGACTCACAGTTCAGTTCGGCAGTTCCTGCGAAGTGGTCATCCATGATCTGACAAAGAAAAACCTGGATAAATCTATCGTCTATATTGAAAACGGTCATGTATCCAACCGGCATGCCGGGGACGGTCCGTCCGGGATCGTGCTGGAAACCCTCAGCTCAGATCCGGGAAAGATCAAAGACCGTCTCGCATACCTCACCAGGACAGAGGACGGACGGATCTTAAAATCCAGCACCCTCTACATCCGGGATGAGAATGGTAAAGCAGCTTACATCTTTTCCATCAATTACGACATCACCGCACTGCTAGCCGTAGAGAATGCGGTCCACGGTCTGGTCCAGACAGAGCCTGAGGGCAGCGCAGAAAACGGCTCCCCGGATGCTCCCCAGACGATCACCCACAATGTGACCGAACTTTTAGACCTGCTCATCGAGCAGGCGATCGCTAAAGTAGGGAAGCCGGTAGCTCTTATGAATAAAGATGACAAAACGGCGGTCGTACAGTACCTGAACAATGCCGGCGCGTTCCTGATCACCAAGTCCGGCGATAAAGTATCATCCCTGCTGGGAATATCAAAATTCACACTGTACAGCTACATGGACAAAGGATGAACATGCGCCGGGGGCAGCGCCGTCTGGCGCGTGAGCTGGCTCACAAGCGACAGAAGGTGCTGTCTCCGGCATATGGCGGACGCCATACAGCGAGAAGGAGCCACAAAGTGGCGGATTCGAGCTGGCGCATGTTCATATCGGCGCATGTTCATATCAGCGCATGTTCATAAAAACATAACAACGCAATCAATTTTAAGGAGGTTCCGCAATGGAAACAATCAAATGGGCAGTCAACAAAATGCCGAAAACCGCAGATTCTAATCTTCCTGTAATGGGGCTTGACGAGGTCAGAAAGGCACGCGCCTTTCACGAGAGTTTTCCCCAGTACAGTGTAACTCCCCTGGCGAAACTGGACCGGATGGCATCCCGTCTCGGACTGAAAGAAGTTTATGTCAAGGATGAATCCTACCGTTTCGGACTGAACGCTTTCAAGGTGCTGGGCGGATCTTTCGCCATGGCGCGGTACATAGCGAAGCAGACCGGAAAAGACGTGTCGGAGCTTCCATATAACGTGCTCACTTCTGAAGAGCTCAGAAAGGAATTCGGCCAGGCAACCTTTTTCACCGCGACAGACGGCAATCACGGCCGCGGAGTGGCCTGGGCCGCAAATAAACTGGGACAGAAAGCTGTTGTCCTTATGCCGAAGGGCACCACACAGACAAGGCTGAATAACATTCTTGCCGAAGGGGCTCAGGCAACTATTGAAGAGTACAACTATGACGAATGCGTGCGCATGGCAAATGCCATGGCAGAGAAGACTGAAAACGGCGTCATGGTGCAGGATACTGCCTGGGACGGATACGAGGAGATCCCATCCTGGATCATGCAGGGCTACGGCACTATGGCAATGGAAGCCGACGAGCAGCTCCACGATTACGGATGCGAACGCCCGACACACGTATTTATCCAGGCAGGCGTCGGTTCTCTCGCCGGAGCGGTCCAGGGATATTTCGCCAACCGTTATCCTGAAAATCCTCCGAAAGTCATTGTAGTAGAGGCAGAAGCAGCTGCATGCCTGTACAAAGGAGCATGTGCGGGAGACGGTGACATCCGCATCGTAGACGGAGACATGGTTACTATCATGGCAGGACTTGCCTGCGGCGAACCCAACACCATCTCCTGGGATATCCTGAAGAACCATGCAGATACATTTATCGCATCCCCTGACTGGGTGGCGGCAAGGGGAATGCGCATGCTGGCAGCCCCGGTTAAAGGCGACCAGCCGGTCACTTCCGGAGAATCAGGAGCCGCTCCCTTCGGAACGCTTGCGTGCATCATGACAATGGATGAGTATCAGCCGCTCCGGGATCATCTGGGACTGGATGAAAATTCAAAGGTGCTGCTCTTCTCCACAGAAGGAGATACAGATCCCGAGAGATACGAGTCCATCGTCTGGGGCGGGAATAACAGATAATTGTCTCCCCCAATATAAATTAAGGAAACTATTCAATTTTTTACCCGCTCAGGCAGCCCGGACCAGCGCCCTCCGCGGTCCGGCGCCTGAGGAAGAAACAATTACAATATTTTCAATCAGAAAAGGAGAGAGAAAACCATGGACTTTAACAAGATCAAAGAAGCTGCACAGAACTATCAGGCAGACATGACTGCATTCCTGCGTGCCATCGTCAGGAATCCGGGCGAAAGCTGCGATGAGAAAGCGCACATTGATACGATCGCGGCAGAAATGAAGAAACTGGACTTTGACGAAGTAGTCATTGATCCCCAGGGAAATGTCATCGGCTACATGGGAACCGGAGACAGGATCATCGCATATGACGCACACATTGACACAGTAGGTATCGGAAATATTGAAAACTGGACATTTGATCCCTATGAAGGATATGAAAACGAGACAGAAATCGGCGGACGCGGCGTATCCGACCAGTGCGGCGGCATTGTATCTGCCGTGTACGGCGCGAAGATCATGAAGGACATGGACCTGATCCCCGAGGGATGCAAGATCATGGTAGTGGGAACAGTCCAGGAAGAAGACTGCGATGGTCTCTGCTGGCAGTACATCATCAACGAAGACAAGATCCGTCCGGAATTTGTCGTATCCACAGAACCGACAGACGGCGGTATTTACCGCGGACAGCGAGGACGCATGGAGATCCGCATCGACGTCAAAGGCGTTTCCTGCCACGGCTCTGCTCCGGAGCGCGGAGACAATGCGATCTACAAGATGGCTGACATTCTTCAGGATGTGCGAGCTCTCAACGAAAACGACGACGCAGACGAGACCGAGATCAAAGGTCTTGTCAAGATGCTCAATCCGAAATACAACCCGGACTGGGAGGAAGCAAGATTCCTCGGCCGCGGTACTGTCACAGTATCACAGATTTTCTACACATCACCGAGCCGATGCGCGGTTGCCGACTCCTGCGCGGTATCTCTTGACCGCCGCATGACATTCGGCGAGACATGGGAGAGCTGCCTGGACGAGATCCGCGCCCTGCCAAGCGTAAAGAAATACGGCGATGACGTTGTCGTATCCATGTATAACTATGACCGTCCGTCCTACACCGGATGCGTCTATGAGATCGAGTGCTACTTCCCGACATGGGCGATCCCGAAGGATCACAAGGTAACAAAGGCTCTCGAAAAAGCCTACACCTCCCTCTACGGGGACAAGAGGATCGGCGCAGAGGAGACTCTGGAAATGCGCCAGAGCCGCCCGCTGACAGACAAGTGGACATTCTCCACCAACGGCGTATCCATTATGGGAAGAAACGGAATCCCCTGCATCGGATTCGGTCCCGGGGCTGAAGATCAGGCGCACGCTCCGAACGAGAAAACATGGAAACAGGATCTCGTGACATGCGCGGCTGTATACGCGGCACTGCCCAACTGCTACTGCGAATAAAACGTCCGAGAGGCGTCATATGTGTCCTTCGCTCCAACGTTCCCGCGGCTGCGACTCATCCACAGATCCGTAAGGGTGCGGAGCGTTCGCCGAGTGCGGCTCCGCCCCGCGTCCTAACGGCTCTGGGATGGATTCTCCGCCGCTCCACTTGGACTTCCGCTCCGGACACACACGCCGCCTCTCGAAGTTCATCCGCCGTAAAGGAAAAATGCAGGCGGAAGTTTGCTGGAGAAACGCACATTTTTTCAAGTGAGAAATTTGTAACAACCAATTTATTTGCACCTTATCAACAATAGGAAATCCCTTCCGGCTTCAATTACCTTTTGAATGCCGACCTGTTTAACCTTCTTGACATCGGAAAGAAAATTTCCGACCTGATGGCACAGAAACGGATTTTCGTCCCTTTATAACAAACAAATTTTCATATCTAAATTTAAGGAGGATAAACAAAATGAAAACTTTACAGGATTACATCGACAAACTGAACGCCCTGAACTTTAAGGACATGTACAACGGAGACTTTTTCCTGACATGGGAGAAGACAGACGATGAGCTGGAAGCAGTCTTTACTGTTGCTGACGCTCTGCGTTTCATGAGAGAGAACAACATTTCCACAAAGGTATTTGAGAGCGGTCTGGGAATTTCTCTTTTCCGCGACAACTCCACACGTACCCGCTTCTCTTTTGCTTCTGCCTGCAACCTGTTAGGTCTTGAAGTACAGGATCTGGACGAGGGCAAATCACAGGTAGCACACGGCGAGACTGTACGCGAGACTGCGAACATGATCTCCTTCATGGCTGATGTCATCGGGATCCGCGATGACATGTACATCGGCAAAGGAAATGCTTACATGCACGAAGTTGTCGACGCTGTAACTCAGGGCAACAAGGACGGCATCCTTGAACAGAAACCGACTCTTGTCAACCTGCAGTGCGATATCGACCACCCGACGCAGGCAATGGCTGACATGCTCCACATCATCCATGAATTCGGCGGTGTGGAGAACTTAAAGGGCAAAAAGATCGCAATGACATGGGCTTATTCTCCTTCCTACGGCAAGCCGCTCTCCGTTCCCCAGGGTATCATCGGACTGATGACACGTTTCGGAATGGACGTGGTTCTGGCTCATCCGGAAGGATACGAAGTATTCCCGGAGGTCGAGGCTGTCGCTGCGGAGAACGCAAAGAAATCCGGCGGTACATTCACAAAGACAAACAGCATGGCTGAAGCATTTAAAGACGCTGACATCGTATATCCGAAGAGCTGGGCTCCGTTCGCCGCTATGGAGAAACGTACCGAGCTTTACGGAAACGGTGATTTTGACGGCATCAAGGCTCTGGAGCAGGAGCTTTTGGCACAGAACGCGCAGCATAAAGACTGGGCTTGTACAGAAGAGCTGATGAAGACGACAAAAGATGGCAAAGCGCTCTATATGCACTGCCTGCCGGCTGATATTACTGGTGTAAGCTGTGAGGAAGGCGAGGTTGACGCAAGCGTATTTGACCGTTACAGAGACCCGCTGTACAAAGAGGCAAGCTACAAACCGTACATCATCGCAGCTATGATCTTCCTTGCAAAATTCGCTGATCCGGCCGACATTCTTAAAAAGCTGGAAGAAAGATCAACACCGAGGATCTTTGAATAGAAACCATCGCAGCCGCCAGAGCAGGCGCACCCGCTGCCCTGCTCTGACACCAGACAGAATTTAAGGAGGACAATTATCATGTTAAAATATGTCGAAACCAAAAATGCACCTGCAGCTATCGGACCGTACTCACAGGGAATCATCCTGAATGGGATTGCCTTCTTCTCCGGACAGATCCCGCTCTCTCCGGAAACAGGAGAAGTAGTCGGCACCACGATCGAAGAGCAGACTGAGCAGGTCATGCAGAATATCAAAGCACTTCTTGAAAGTCAGGGAGCTGAATTCACAGACGTTGTGAAGACAACCTGCTTCCTCGCTGATATGGCTGATTTTGCAGCATTTAATGAAGTATACGCGAAGTATTTTACAGGAAAACCGGCGCGCTCCTGCGTTGCGGTAAAGGCGCTTCCAAAGGGAGTTCTCTGTGAGGTAGAGACGATTGCCGCTGTAAAAGAGGCTTAATGCAGGAGGCTCATTATGGAAAAAAAGAAACGTATCGTAATTGCCCTGGGCGGAAACGCCCTTGGCAATACGCTTCCGGAACAGATGAAAGCCGTGAAGATCACTTCCCGGGCCATTGTTGACCTGATCCAGGAAGGCTGCGAGGTCGTCGTTGCTCACGGCAACGGTCCCCAGGTCGGTATGGTGAACAACGCCATGATCGCTCTCACCCACGAAGATCCGCAGCAGCCGAACACGCCGCTGTCTGTCTGCGTCGCCATGAGCCAGGCATACATTGGTTATGATCTTCAGAATGCGCTCAGGGAAGAGCTTTTGAACCGGGGCATCACTGACATTCCGGTGGCGACCATGATCACGCAGGTCCGCGTAGATCCGAATGATCCGGCATTTGACCATCCCTCCAAGCCTATCGGACGCTTTATGACAAAAGACCAGGCTGATCTGATGGCTGAAAAATACGACTATATCATGAAAGAGGATGCAGGACGCGGTTACCGCCGCGTGGTCGCTTCCCCAAAGCCGCAGGAAATTGTTGAGATCGGAACGATCCGCAATATGGTAGACTCAGGAGACGTGGTCATCGCCTGCGGGGGCGGAGGTATCCCTGTCACACGCCAGGGCAACCACTTAAAAGGCGCCAGCGCGGTAATTGACAAAGACTTTGCAAGCTGCCTTCTGGCAAAAGAACTGGACGCTGACTTCCTGATCATCCTGACCGCCGTGGAAAAAGCAGCCATCAATTACGGAAAAGCAGGCGAAAAATGGCTGGGAGACATTACCGTAGACGAAGCAAAGCAATATATTGATGAAGGTCATTTCGCGGCAGGGTCCATGCTGCCAAAGGTACAGGCTGCCGTAGAATTTGCCGAGTCCAAGCCCGGCCGCCAGGCGCTGATCACCTTGCTTGAGAAGGCAAAAGACGGTATTCTCGGGAAGACCGGAACCAGGATCCACCTTTAAAATCAAAGAAATATACAACTATACAACAAACTCCTAAAATATGTAAATATGACAGCAAGGGCATCCGCGGACTCTGCCATGAGGTCCGCGGATGCCCCTGCTTTAAAAAGCAATAAAGTCAATTATCTGAACGCAAGCTAATTCCGCCTTTTTTCCGCCAGCCTTTTCTTCATCGTCTTTTCCACCGCGTTCAGTATGTTCTCATATCCTGTACATCTGCACAGGTGTCCGGATAGCAGCTTTCTCAGTTCATCTCTTGAATATTCTTTCCCGCTCTCCAGTATTTCCACCGCGCTCATGATCACTCCCGGAGTGCAGAATCCGCACTGCACTGCCGCTTCATCTATAAATGCCTGCTGAATGTCCGACAGCTCACCGCCCGGTCCCATGAGCCCTTCCAGAGTCCGTATTTCTTTTCCGTCCGCCCATACAGCCAGATAGATACATGAGTTATAGCATTCGCCGTCAATGATCACATTACATGCACCGCACTCTCCTACCTCGCAGCCTTTTTTCACGCTTGTCAGAGAATAATCATTGCGCAGCATATCCGTCAGGGAAGCGCGAACATCCACGACTGCCTCCCGCTCCACTCCATTGATCCGGCAGCGGACCAGTTTATACCGCCTGTTTCCCGTCCGTATTCCGGCGCTGTCTCCGGAAAATTGTACTGTTTTGGGAGCAGCGTCCCGACAGATCTCCACGCTTTCTCCGGCTTCCGCACTGTCTTCGGTTACCCCTTCACCAATATCCTCTGTATCTTCCTGTCCGGCCATCTTCACAGCTTCCGTAAGCGCCCGTTTACAGAGCACCTTTGAAATGTGTTCCCTAAACGCCTTGCTCGCTCTCCAGCTGTCCCGGGGAGTCACATCTTCAAGCACTGTACTGCTGATCTTTTCGATACTGTCTTCTGTTACGGGAAGTCCTCTGCCCGCTGCTTCCGCATGCGCCGCTCTAATGGGGACAGGTCCTGCTACCCCATAGGCTATCCGGACATCGATAAACGTTTTCTTGTCATCCGAAAGTTTTACATTTACAGAGCACCCCAATGTAGCGATATCCATGGCATTTCTCATAGCATATTTGATGTAATGTCCTCTGTATCCTTCATATGAATCTCTGCGTATAAGAATACCTGTCTGAAGTTCGGCCGGACGCAGATCCACTTTTCCGGCCCGTATGTAAAAGTCCCTTATCGGAATCTGACGTACCCCCTCCGGTCCGGTCAGTTCGATCACAGCATCCCACGCAAAAAGCGTGGAAGCAGAGTCCGCGGATGTAACACCATTGCATGTATTTCCTCCGATTGTTCCGATATTGCGTATCTGGGGTCCTCCAACCATGTCAACCGCTTCGCCTAAAACGCTGATATATCTCCGGATCAACGGATCTTCAGCAATATGTGAGAAGCTTGTCAGAGGACCGATCCGAAGCGTACCGTCCTTCTCCATGCGCACACCACGCAGCTCATCCAGGCCATAGATACTCACCAGCTCAACTCCCGCCCGTTTGCCCTCTCTCATCTGTACCAGCACATCGCTGCCGCCCGCGATGATCTGAGCTTCCGGGTGCTCCTTGAGAAGACTGATTGCATGGTCCACGCTTCGGGCTTCATACAAATCTTTCATATCATACATTTTTGTCACCTCCAAACAAAACCTCTCACTCAGATAAGCCCCGCCTTTTTAAATCCTTCAAATAACAGATGGGGTCTCATCGGAATCTCATCGAACGCCACTCCCACCGCCTGGAGTACAGCATTGCGGATCGCCGGAGCAGGCGAACATGTCGGAGGCTCTCCCAGAGCCTTCGTCCCGAACGCGCTCGTAGGTTCCGGATTTTCGATGAACTCTGCTTTCAGGTCCGGGTGATCCATAAATGTAGAGAGCTTATAATCCAGCAGATTATTATTGAGCGGTCTGCCTGTCTTCTCATCAAACAACAGTTTTTCTGACAACGCATACCCGATCGCCATACTCATGCCGCCGTGTACCTGCGCTTCCGCGAGAGCCGGATTGATAACTTTACCACAGTCATGAACATTCAAAATATCCTTGACCTCTACCCGGCATCCCGGGATATCCACCTCTACTTCAGCAAATGTACAGCCGAAGGAATACGCATTATTCTTAATCTGATAACTGCTCTCCGCTGCCAGGTGCCCGTTGTCTGTAAGGCTGTACAATTTCTCTGTCGCAAGCTCCCCCAGAGTCATCAGTGTCTCTCCATCTGTTGTTCTGACAATATATCCGTTTATAATATCAAGATTTTCTTTCATCTGCCGCGTCAGCTCATGAGCAGTCTCAATGATCTTTTTTTTCAGGAGTTCCCCTGTCTGACGTATGGAAAATCCCGCCATGTAAGTCTGCCTGGATGCATATGCCCCCGTCCCGAAAGGAGTCACATCCGTATCCTGGGTTGATATCACATGAACCATCTCAAAGGGGATCCCCAGAGTCTCCGCCGCCATCTGAGCAAATGCCGTATCCGCGCCCTGTCCTATCTCCGTCTCTCCCACCTGTACCTGGATGCTTCCGTCCTGATTGAGCACCATCCGGCACGCTGACGTTTCAAGCGAGATGGGCCATACCCCTGTGTTATACCAGAAGACTGCCATTCCTACACCTCTGCGGATATCTCCCGTCTGATGAGCATATTCTTTCAATTTTCTGTCGTATTCGAAATCTTTCCTTCCCTTTTCCATACACTCCCTGAAGGAATCGTAATAGTTTACATTTTTTGAAAAATTATCCTTAAATCCCTTGGGCATAACATTTTTCATCCGAAATTCATAGGACGGTATCCCCAGCGCGCGCGCCACATCTTCTGTGTGGCTCTCCATGGCAAACATCGCCTGAGGTATGCCATAACCTCTCATAGCTCCTGCTGTTGATTTATTTGTGAAAACAGTATATGCATCCGCCTCAATATTCGGGCAGGGATATAACTGCGGAAAACAGCCCATCCCTTTAGCCGCGATGCTGTGACCGTGGGACGCATACGCTCCCTGATCTGAGAAACTCTCAAATTTCCGCGCCGCATAGGTCCCGTCCGGATGTACATATGAGATAATGTGGAACCGGATCGCATGGCGGACTCTTGTAGATACAAAGGTTTCCTCCCTGGAGGTATCCAGCTTCACAGCCCTTCCTCCTATCTGGGTACACAGGTATGCGCAGAGAGGTTCATACAGAATGTCCTGCTTATTGCCGAAACCTCCGCCTATGTACGGTTTAATAACCCGCACCTGCCCCCACGGGATTCCGAGCGCCTGCCCCACGATCCGCCGGCATATATGAGGAAGCTGGGTAGATGTCACGACTACGATCCGTCCCTGTTCCATATAAGCGTAACAGACCGGATTCTCAATATGGCAGTGCTGGACAGTGGGCGTCTCATACCATCCTTCTACTTTTGTAAGTCCCGGTTCTTTTACAGCCTTCTCATAATCCCCGTTCCGCATAGAGGTGTGGGCCAGGATATTATTGGGATAGTTCTCGTGGAGTTGGGGAGCACCGTCCTCCATGGCTTTCCGGACATCCAGCACAAAGGGCAGTTCCTCGTATTCGGCTTTCAGAGCACGGACTGCCCGAGCTGCAGCAACGTCATTTTCTGCCACTACTGCCGCAATATCATCGCCATAATACCTGACATGCTTTACCAGAAGAAGCCTGTCCGCCACATCCTGATGAGCTTCTTCCGTTGACCACGGATGCCCTGCTGTCGGATAATAATACTCCGGCACATCAAAACAGGTAACGATTTTCACCACCCCCGGAATCTTCTCTGCTTCAGACGTATCTATGGACTTCACATATCCGTGGGCAATCGTGGAATGCATCACCTTCGCCACATATGCATTGCGGCCGCACAAATCATCAGTATATTTTGCCCGGCCGGTTACCTTTTCAAAAGCATCCACTCTTTTGACACTCTTCCCGATCACACACTCACGCTCCAATGGCTTTTTTACTGATTTTTCTCTTTCATCTGTTCCCGTTTTCTCCGGTCTTCTCTCCTCCATAAATCTCACCTCCGGTCTAAGTAAGATCAATCTTGTTTCCTTTTACATACTTTGCGCGGATTTCCCTCTCATCCGCCAGATAGATCATTCTCTCCAGCCTGCTCCTGACATCCAGGGGCTGCGGATGAGCAAGCCGGGTATCGTCCAAAACTACTGCATCAAATTCATACCCGTTTTCAAAGCTTCCCACTTTTCCGAAAAAGGCACCGCCGCCCTTTGTAGCCATGTAGAAAACCTCCTCCGCGGTCAGCGCTTCAAGGCTGTCATCACTGATCCTCCATCTCAATTTGGAAGCCTGCACTGCATGCGCCATCGCGCGGAACAGATTCTCCGTGGAACCGCCCGCCACATCACTTCCGATCCCCACATGCAGCCCCTGCTGCAGGAATCTGCGCACTGGCGCAATTCCCGAGGAGACATTCATATTAGATTCCGGACAATGGGCAATAAAGACACCATTTTCCTTTATTCTTTCTATTTCCCTGTCACCGCTGTACACACAATGCGCCATTACAGTCGGACAGTCCGCGCCGAAGAGCCCGAACCTGTCATATGCATCCCCATAAAAATCTGCCCAGGGACACAGCTCCTTTACCCATGCGATTTCTCCCTGATTTTCCGACAGATGGGACTGAAGCGGAAGCCCGTACCGCATCTGCAGCTTTTTCAGCTCTTCCATCAGCTCATCGGTACAGCTCGGAGTAAATCTCGGTGTCAGGATGGGATGCGTATTTTTGTATTTTCTGTGCAGCACGTCCTTTATCCACTCCAGCGTCTCCCCTGCAGATTCCTCAGTCTCTTCTATAATATAGTCCGGGCAGTTCCGATCCATATTCACTTTCCCGATCATAGTATCAAGCCCGGTCTTTTCCATCATATCCATGAGAAGCAGCGTTGCCTCTCTGTGTACGGTCCCGAAAATGCATGCTCTTGTCGCAGCACTCTTTCTCATATTATCGGCAAATATCCCATACGCCTTCCGCGCATAATCCGCCGACTCGTATTTCGCTTCTTCCGGGAAGGTATTCGTCTCCAGCCATTCCAGAAGTTCCATGTCCATTCCCAGCCCGCGAAAGGAATACTGGGGAGCGTGAATATGAAGATCCACCAGCCCCGGTACGATCAGACAGTCCCCGTAATCATAGACGGGATTCCCGCCCAGCCTAAACGGAAGTGTCTGATACACGCCCTCTACATGTCCTTCGCGGCATACCAGGTACCCATGTTCACATATTTCAAACTCGGTCAGACTTTTACTGTATATGATATTCCCTTTTAAAATAAAAATAGATTCATTCATCGGCCGTCCTCCTCTTTCCATCGCATATGCAGACCGGCGCGCCCCGCCGCCCGCATACTTATAGTCAGCCGTTTCCGGCGGCTGGTAGAGACGTTCAACCGATTATGAACCTATATAAGCATGTGATTATTTTCTCTATGTAGTTATGGTAACACCAGCTAAAATTTGTGTCAATATAAATGCCACGGGTATTTTGCCGATCTTTTATATCATCTCCAGCATCACTTCTACGACCCCTCCGCAGACCATGCCTTCATCCTCCGCGGCTTCCATTGTCAGATCTTCCCTGCAAATCTGAAATAACGGCTCACCAGCGTGAAGCATAAGGCGTGCTTTCTGGATGATCTCGCTCTCCACGCATCCGCCTCCTATAGTATCCAATGTACTTCCATCCTCCCTGATCAGCATCTTCGTCCCGACTCCTCTGGGTGCAGATCCTTTCCTGGAAATTATGGTCGCGAGCACTGCTTTCTGTTTCTCATTTGCCAGCGCTTCCAGAAGTTCTGCTGAATATCCGGCGCCCTGCTCCCGGCTGTTTTTGATCCGGATGATCTCAGCCATTATGGAAACCGCAATTTCTTCCGGCGTCTCCGCGCTGATCTTCAATCCTATAGGCGTGTACACATTGTCAAGCTTCTCCCGGCTCACACCTTTTTGCGCGAGCTGGTCTTTTACGACAGCCACTCTCCGCCTGCTCCCCATCATTCCCACATATGCAGATTCTTTCCCTAGTATTGCTTCCAGGCATTCCGAATCATAGCGGTGCCCTCTGGTCACTATCACAAACCAGGTATCAGAATCCCCTTTGATTTTCGAAAGTCCTTCCCGAAACGTCTCGCAGATGACATGGTCCGCGCCCGCCGTTCTTGCATTGTCTGCGAATTTAGGACGGTCCTCAAGCACAGTCACTGTAAATCCCAGCATCTTTCCCAGACGGATAATGGGCATGGACACATGTCCAGCCCCGCAGATAACCAGCTTGGGGGCGCGTCTGATGCGCTCTCTGAACACGCGCGGTTTTTCCCCCTCCCGTTCCGGTCCGGAAGTCAGCAGATGCTTTTCCCCTCTGCGCTCTCCTTCTAGAACAGTCTCGGTCCACACATCCCCGGCTTCTGTTTCCAGCGTCCTTTTAAGCTGTGCATAAAAAGTTCCCGCTTCCATACCTGTCCTCCTTTGCCAAAGAGCAGCACCATATTGATGCTGCTCTCATAACTGTCTCCTGTATTTTTTTACGCTGCCAGTCTGGCCAGGACATCCTTGAGCAGTTCATAAAAACGCTCAAAGGAATCCAGCGGCACATGCTCGTCCGGAGTATGCACATCATACAATGTCGGTCCCACCGCGATAGCGTCAAGTCCCGGGATCGCCTCTGTGAAAAGTCCGCACTCCAGCCCCGCATGGATTGCTTCAAGTTTCAGATCTGTGCCGAAAAGTTCCCTGTAGCTTTCTACAAATACTTCACGGATCTTAGACTCCTCCGCATAGCTCCATCCCGGATATTCTCCGCTGTATTCCGCTTTAAATCCAAATGTATCTGCCAGGGTCTGGAAGCGTGCCTTTGTGTCTTCCTGAAGGGATGCGACAGAAGAACGCGGAGATACAACGAACACAAGCTGATCCTCGTCTGCCCTTACCACACCTATATTAGAAGAGGTAACCACAAAGCCGTCCATATGAAGGTTGCGGCTGAATACTCCGTTTGGTGTAAGACGGATCGCGCTCACAAATGCCTTTGCATCCTCCTGCGGGATCGCTGATGCGATTCTTCCATCCTCCACAGAAATCTCACAGGCAAAATCCGGTTCATACGGCGTGATCTCCTCTGTCATATCCTCTGCCAGCGCGCATGCAAGCTTCTCTGCTTTCTCTGCCTCCGCCTTATCCGCATATATCAGAGACGCCTCGCACTCCCTGGTTATAGCGTTATCCTTTGTTCCTCCGGCAAAGCTTACGAGCTTTCCGTCTGTATTCCGCATCAGATGGTCCGCCATGCGCGCCATCAGAAGATTCGCATTCTGCCTCTCCTTGCTGATATCCATACCGGAATGTCCGCCGAGAAGCCCTTCGATCTTAATGGATACAAGGCTTCCTTCCGCCGCCTCTCTTTTAACCGGTCTTGTAAACTGGATGCGCAGACCGCCTGCACAGCTGATCGTTGCCACGCCCTCTTCCTCAGAATCCATATTGATCATCGTACGGGCTGTGATCAAAGATTTATCCAGAGCCTGAGCACCGTTGAGCCCTACTTCCTCTTCTGTTGTAAATACGCATTCCACGGGCGGGTGCTGAAGTTCATTGTCATCCAGGACCATCATCATCAGGGCTGCTGCCACACCGTTGTCTGATCCGAGTGTCGTGCCGTTCGCCCAGAGGACGCCGTCTTTTACGACCAGATCGATCCCTTCTTTCTCGAAATCATGCTCTACACCGGCACGCTTGTCACATACCATATCAAGGTGTCCCTGGAGCATGACCGCTGCTTTATCCTCCGCGCCTTTACTTCCCGCCTTTTTGATAATGACATTATGCGCCTCATCCTGATATACCCAGAGACCTCTGTCTTCTGCGAATTTAACGAGATAGTCGCTGATTCCTTTCTCGTTTCCCGATCCTCTCGGGATCGCGCTGATCTCCTCAAAAAAGTGGAATAATTTTTCGGGTTTATAACCTGTGATCTTATACTCCATTGTCTTTCCTCTTTTCTATATGATTTTTATGCAGGTATGCATTGTATCTGTAATTCTTACCTACGGATTTGATTATAACAGATTTCACTCTGCTTTTCACCCTTTTCTTTGGCGATTCTATGCCGGCAGATTCATTTCCCCACAGAAATTTTCTTGACATATCCCAGTCAGTTGGACTACAATAAGACAGATAAAAAAATAATACATCATTTCGGTAGGTGAGGTTACCACAGGGATTGGGTTTTTTGTCCCGAAGATTGCTGCCGCGGGATCGTGGAGACACGATTAGATGGTCAGCAGGCCGTGTCGTGAAGGCGCAGCCTAATGCAATTGATATGCCCTGTGATGCTAAAGCTTGAACGATGCATG
>ERZ1643247.556-NODE-556-length-44799-cov-5.443054_pt1 | contig 44799 bp, 43 predicted proteins | sample MGYA00579264_ERZ1643247 | MGnify/ENA primary metagenome ERZ1643247 (study PRJEB29033, sample SAMEA4952262) | chicken gut metagenome | biome: Broiler Chicken; feature: Gastrointestinal Tract; material: Caecum | place: Ireland | collected 2018 | study: Broiler... | reverse complement strand
ACTTTTTGCTCCGTTTCTTCCGATGTATCAGGGGAAAACGAAAGGGGACAAATAAACGTTAGATATCACCTATGTTGTCGAATGAGATTCAAAATTCGTTAGACAGTTGATATGCTATCGAAAATGAAAAATGAAAAAAGATCAATCATTTGTTTGCTTGCAGGTTGTCAAATGGGCAGGAAAAGAACTGGAAAAAGGGAGAACATATGGTCTTGCATTCCATGTGTGCATGTGCTATGATAAAGGCGGATAAAACGTGATGGGTAATGTCTCTTCCCTCTGTTTCCTCACGCTTCCCAGAGCATGAGAAGAAATGGGTTAGGATGTATCTTCGTTTCATCTCTGTCGTACAGGGAGATGCTTTGAAAGCATCTCCCATTTTTTCTGCCCGATACACCCTCTTGCAGGAAAAATCAGGCTTTGATACAATAAGCCCAGAAACAGAACGAAAGGAAGGAACATGATGATCACACGAGATGGAAAAGCCTATTACAAAGTGCAGGAAGCAGCAGAACTGGCCGGCGTCAATACCCGGACCCTGTCCCGCTGGATCGCTGCCGGAAAACTTTCCCACTTCCTTTTCCCCTTCCGTGACCGGCCCCATGGCGCCGTTTATTACCGGCTGGAGCCGCCGGATGAGACTGACACATTATGGGAGGGGGAGGAAGTTTACCGGATGCCCCTGACTGGAAAGGGTGAGATTTGATGGAACAGCAAAACACAGAACCAAAGAAACAGAAAGTGAATGACGCCCTGCTCATGCAGGTCACCAGGCAGGGCGGATTTGGAAATACGACCATTGTGGGCGGAATCACCATCCGTATGGCTGCCACATTGGTGCTGGCTATTGCTATCGGGTTTCTGCTCTGGCAGACCCCGGTGTTTGAAAAGAACTGGGTGGCCCTCATCGCTTATGCGGCATTCGCCAACATCGTGCTGGGGCACACCCCCACCGGGCGGAACCTTTTGACCAACCTTTACGGGATCGTGTTCAAGAAACCAGCCAACATGCTGGTGACAGAGGATATGACCACCACCACGTTTGGGCACGGGGTCTCCGAAGTGGATGTGAACAACTACAACGTGGACGCTGTCCCCTTCCGGCTGACTGCGACCAAGCATTACGCCCTGGTTTACAACATCACCTCCGGCATCGGGTACTGGTCTACGGAAGAGGAGAAAGTGGAACAGGCCCGGGCGATGAAATCCCTGTACAACATCCTGGAAGGCGGGGAATCCCTGATGATCGTGGAGAAACAGGACAATGATACGGGGATGTTAAAGCTCCAGGAATATCTGGAGAATCAGCAGAAGTTTGAAGGGAAGGACCTGGAAGCCATGGCAAGGAAACGCAGCTCCCTGCTTTATAATGCCGGTACCACGGATGCCGGCCGGAGTATCCAGCAGTATGCCATCCTCTGCGTAAAACCCAAGAACGTCCACCGGACGGTGACAGCCCTGAAAAAAACCTCCAGGATCACCCGCCCGGCCACCAACCCGGGTGATATCCTTCTTTCGGTCATGGGATTTGAGGGCGGCGTGGAGTGGCTGACGCCAAAGCGGATGAAGGAACTGGAAGAGAAAGGAGGGGAAAGCTAAATGGCCTTTGGAAAGAAAAAGAAGCAGGCGGATACGGGACTGGATGTGCTGGAAGAATTAAAGGAACCCTTTTCCTTCTCCAACTTCTTTGAGGAACAGGTCATGGAACGGTTCCGGAAGGCGAAGAAGTTTTTGGAGGAGAAGGGAATCCTGTTCTTCCTCCTCTCCCCTTTCCAACAGCGGAACCGGTTGGTCCTGGAACTATTCCTGATCGTGGTGGGGATCCTGATCGGCATCGTGCCACGGTCTGCCAACCTGATCCAGGCGGCCCGGGAACGGAATGCCGCTTCCGAGCTGGCTGCCCTGTTGGAGGCGGAGGCCCAGTTCTCGATCGGGCGGATCAACATCCGGCCTTTAGGGAGTTCCCAGTATGAGGACCAGCATCTTCTGGCCTTCCTGATCACCGGGAGCGGGAACCAGTCCATCCCCAGTACCGCAAACCGGTACACAGTGGATCTGTCTCCAGCCCGGGGGGTTTTGGACGGGGAGCATGTGACCTATTCCTATCAGGTCCTTCCCATCTCGGAAGACCAGCGGCTGTTCCTCCTCTATACGGACCACCGGCAGCAGGATGACAATACGGGAATCTACAACCTGACCGTCCAGGTCACAGCGGATGACCTGGCCGCAGAGGATGTGACCCCCATCGAGGTGGTCCTTTCTGATACCCAGGAGACCAGCCGGCTGTTTAACGGGGACGGGGTAGACCTGGCCGTGCTGACCGACCAGATCCTTGCAGATACCCGCACCCCCATCGCCGATGCCCAGGAAGGTCTCCAGACCGCCCTGGATGATTACGAGCTGGAAGTGGAACGGATCGAAAGCCTTCCCCTGGACGGAGAGCTCTCCGTCACACCGACCCCGGAGGAACTGACAACATGGACAAAGGAACAGACCCTGTATCCCACCCTTACCGATACCTCCACCACAGAGGACCTGGAAGAGATCCAGGAGGTAACGGAGACAGAGACCCTTCAGTATGCCGGCGGGATCACCTATAACGGCACGACCTATCAGGACCCTTCCGCTTCCCAGCAGGCATCGGAGGAGACAGGTGCGGATCCATCCGCTGTCACAGCAGGCGATGCCGCCCAAGACGGAGCAGCAGGAGCAGAAGCCCAGGCACCCCGCACACCGGAAGAGGAACTGGTCATGGAACAGGTTTCCTCCCTCCAGTCACGGATCAACAATGTGGTCCGTGCGCTGACTACCTTAAATTCTGCCGGACAGACTAGGTTTAACACCTTGGATGAACTGCGGCTGACCCTGAACCAGACGGTGGATATCCGTACGTTCCCGGAGACCGGCACCGTCCTGGAATCTGCGGATTAAGGGACGACGGGGCATGGGAGACATCCTCTTGCCCCGGCTTTCTACTTGTGGTACACTGAAAATAAATGGAAATAAATCCGAGAGAAAAGAAAGGGGATCATACATATGGATCTGAAAACATTTGCCGTCCACCGGAAACTGGAAGCGGACAGCCCGCTGTTAAAATATGTGATGGACGGGGAAGCCATCCCGATCCCGGTGGTGGCTGAGAATTTCCGAGAATATTTAGAACCGCTCACAGACCGGACGGCCACCCGGCTGATCGAGGATTATGCCGGGCTGATCGGCGATGAGATCCCGGTCACGACCCAGCGCATGGAAGACGGGGGCTATGAGATCTCCGGAGAGATCCCGGACCGCCTGGTGGAAGCCATCCAGCTTGTCCATTCCGTCACACCGGAAGAGATCGTATCCGCCCTGGTCAACCACAATACGGAAATGGTCCACGGCCAGGCCCTTGCCATTACGAACATTGACCTGACGGAAGCGGCAAGGAAAACCCTTCTTGGGGCCGCGTCCATCCCGAAGGTGGAGCTGGTACAGGAAAGGCCGGAATCGGACCTGTTTGAAACCCGGGAACTTCCGCCTGTACCGATCGATCCCATAAAAGCAGGATCTGAAACGCCGGTGATGGAAACAGAAACCCCGGTTGCAGAAATGGAACGTTTGGTGATGGAAACTGGACTCCCGAGTATGGAAACAGAAACTGAGGTCCCGATGATGGAAGCAATGGAGGAGGAACCAGTCCCCATCCAGCCGGAAGATCCTAGTGACAGCCTCCGGGCAGCCGTTGCACGGATCTATCGGCAGTTTGTTGCTGATCTCAAGGCTTACAACTTAGACCAGCGCCTGAATCTGGCACTCAATTAAACGAGAAAGAGAAAGGAGAAACCGAGATACTATGAACACCATTTCAGAAACCGCATTGAGCGAATTTGGTCTGACGCCGGATCTTCTCATAAATGGCGAACAGATCGAATTTGACCCGGCACAGAAGGTAAACGGAAGGAAAAACCAGTATGTGCTGTATGAGTTCGCGAAGAAATTAGTGGAAGCCTGTACCCGTGACCTGGCGGAAGCCTATCGTACCGTCGAGGAACTGGAAGCCAAAAATGCAGAACTTGAAACCCAGGCATCGGAAGCGGCGGATGCTGCCAATACTTCCAGTGACCAGATCCGAAAAGTCCTGGCAAAGGACCAGGATTTCCAGGCAGCAGAACGGATGCTGGCAAAAGTGGAACAGCAGCTGGATACCTTCGCCAAGGACAAGCAGGCAGACCAGAAGACGATCACAGAACTCCGCACCCAGGTCGGGATCCTGAAAGAACAGGTGAAAGACTTAAACCAGATGGAGGAAGAACTGAATACCCTGCGGCAGACCGTTCCCCAGCTGGAAGCGGATGTAAACCAGGTACTGGAAGACCTTCGGGCAAATATGGAAGCGGAAGGGATCCCCATCGACGACCTGGGCGAGACAGATATTTAAACGATCAAAAGAAGGCGTGGGAACAGGGCGCCTTCTTTTTTGAATCAGCAGGTGAAAGACAGAGAACAGAAAGGGAGAATCAATATGAAGATCACACAGCCCGGCACAACGCTTTCCTCAAAACCGAAGGCGGCGCCGAAAAAGGAGCGGCCGCCCCGCAAGGAAAAAGCGGGGAAACCGATCCGGGAAAAAAAGATGAAACAGAAGCCAAAGGGGAAGGAACCGAAACGGCGGATCGTTGCGGCAAGGACAAATAAGAAACCAAACCTGGCGGAATTGAACCTTGTTTCCCGCCATAACTTTTTATCCAGGACGGAAGCTACCATGACCCGGATGTTTCCATTAAAATCCCTGGAGAACCATCGGTATGAGGTGGGACAGAAGGAGGAAGCGGTTTCCGCTATCCTGAAACTGGTGTTAAAGACAGACCAGACCAACCCCATGACTATGGACTGGACCATTCCCTTATGGAACATTACCCAGAGAGACCGGATGCTGCCGAAAGGAGTGCTGGTGACCTTTACCCGGGTGTTTGAACGGGTGGATGACAAACTGGCGGAAAAAGCGGTAAAACGCCGGACCAACCTGGCTATCGTCTCCTCTGCCAACAAGAAGAACCGGAAAAGCCAGAACATTTACGTCCGCCACGATGCCGGGCTCTTAAATGCCATCGAGTCCGGAGATTCGGTGGTCACCTTCGGGGCGGAAGCGATCCTGACGGCGCCGGACGAAAAGACCCTGGAAGAAGCCATGAAGATCCTCCAGGATTACTTAAAAGCCAATGATGAGACAAGAGGACTTTCCTGGGAGCTGGATATTAACCGGCAGTTGCAGCCTTTCCTGTTATACGGGCCCAATGTGAATGCCAAGAATAAGGATGTGTTCTACAACATGACCAGTTCGGACGCCGCCATCTCCAGCCTGTTTGTGGACTCCGGCGGCGACCGGATCTTAGGAAGCGAGTATGTAGGCGTTTCCGTAGGGAAGATCATCCAGTCCCATGCGGCTTATCTGCTCAAGAATCCCAGGACGCTGATCATGGGGAACGATACGGTGAACAAGACGTATACGTTGCTGGAGAAACGGATGCCGGAAACGTATCATAACCTGCCCAGCCAGATCTACTGGTCCCATGCCATTTCCCGGGCTTACCTCCTGGAAGGGCATACGGTGACCCACTTCGTACTGGACCATATGGATTCCTGTGAGGAGCTGATGGAGTTTCCGCTGTTTGATCAGAATAAACTTCTGCTGGATGTGGCCAAAGGGTACCTAAACATCCTGGAGGTGGTAGACACCACCGATTTCCATGACCATCCGGAGCGGATCACGGGCCGGTTTACGACCCACTTGAATAACATCATCGCCCTCCTCTCCCAATACCGTGACGTGGCGAGGATCTCCACCACCGATGACTTCGCCTCCATTACGAGGAGCATCCTGACAGACTTCTTTGTGGCCAACAAGTATTACCATTATGACTCCTTGCACCATCTGGATGACATCCGCCTGGTGGGGCGCCATGACCAGTATAAGACCCTGGCAGATTTGGGAGGCTGGATCGCCGAGCGAAGAAAGAGCAACCGGGATGCCCAGTTTGCCAATGCCCTGGCAGAGTTAAACTCCATCATCAATGAGAATATCCTGCCTACCATCCCGGCCTTAAACCAGCAGACAGATCCTATCATTGATGACCTGATTCGCAGGAAATACCGGGTCTTAGACTTGACCGGCATGAACGTGGGAGCCATCTCCACCACCGGGGATTCCACCACCAATGTCATGCTGATCAGTTACTTAAACCTGGTCCTTCCTACTTTACATAACGGGGATGTGATCTTCTTCCACGGCTTTTCCCATGTGGAGGGGATCGCTCGTGTGATCCAGGATATGATCGCCAACTCCGGGATCCGGGTGGACGTGGTGTTCACCGAATCCAACCAGACCCGGACTTCCCAGCTTCTGTCCCTCTTACAGGATTCCATTGACCTGACGATCGTAGACCTGTATAAGAACGGGATCGATAAGGTGCAGAAGGCCTTTGCCATTGATTCCGGATATGCGTCAAAATTGAGGGACTACCCGGGAAGTTTCTATATGAAGACCAGTATCTCTTCGGACTATGTATTGTTAGACCATATCTTATGACAGAAAGGAGCGAATCGAAGAATGGACTATAACAGAAAGCGCCGCCGGAAACGCCGTCCGGCGGCTGTAAGATCCCATGTAACGCAGGCCCTGCTCCTTTTCCTTTGTGTGGCAACGTTTGCTGTCCCTCTTCTCACTACCGGGGGGACTGCTTTTTCCAAACCGGTGACTGCCCAGGCAGCCGGCGGGGCGTATGACAGTATTGCCCTGGAGCTTGCTGGCGCAACGGCATTTGACGATGCCCGGAAAGCAGCCAGCGATGGGGAAGATGCGGATTATCAGACATTCCTGGATAACCTGAATACCCTGACAAGCGGAACAAGGTGGGGGAATGTAGGGATCTTTGTCGGACCGAAAGGGACCAGCCAGAGCATGGATAACTATTCAAGCCTCTTTTCCAAAGTGAATGTGAATAAATCCCAGATCGAAAATTACGGGGATGCGTTCATTTACTACAAAGCCTTTGGCACCGCAGTCCAGAACTTAAATGAGGATGCCAAGAAGGGGAAAGGTTCCTCCTATGCGTTACAGGAAGGGGTCAGTGCCATTCAGTCGGCGGCCGGGAAACTGACAAATCTGGGAACGGAACTCCTGAAAGCTTATAACCCGGCGCCTTTAGTCTGGGCGCTGGGCTGGTATGATGAAGTGTTCGTTACCGGAACTTACGGGATCGGCCATACCTCCATCGGAGATAATCAATTGGTGGCGTTTGTGAATGGGAATGACGGATTCAAAGGGTTCTTAAGCGTGATGGGGCGGCCGTTTATCGGGCCGATCCCGTTCACTTTCGTTGTGGCCGCATTCCTTGCGATCCTTCTTTTGATCACCAGCGTGGTCCTGACACTGATCAACGGCCGGTCGGCAGGGGAAAACATCCGCAAGGCAGTCGTCAAAATTGTAATCTCCTGCCTTGGGGTGCCTCTGCTCTGTTCCCTGCTGGGATGGGGCATCAACCTGCTGGACGAGACTTCCCTGAACTTAGGTTCCCAGGTGGAAAATACCTATGTCCGGCAGAACTTAAACCTGGCGGACTGGTATGCAACCTATTTCTCCCTTCCGGACGGGCTTACGATCCCGATCGATGAGAACGGGGATTTCGTCCTGACAGAGGATGCAGTCTATGCGATCAATAAATTTACCTATGAAACGGTCACAGACGAGTCCTTTGATGCGGAAAAGGAAATGGCACGGATGGAGGAGCTGTTCAACAGCGCCCAGTCTTCCCCCATGGCTGTCTCTTTCTCCGAACCGATCCGAAAATCAGATCAGCGCCCATGGAAAACCACAAATTACTATGCAATCCTTAATAATTTCGGTTCCAACACGGAAAGCCTGACTGACGGGATCGAAGGGGCGGATGACGAATCGAATCTTGCCAATGTAGGATATCTCACAACCGGGTCCCTTTCCATTGCATCCGTAGGTGATGTAGACGGGGTTGCCTATTATGTTACCGGTTCCGGCAGTGATTACGGGATTTCCCCGATCGCGGCGACAAACCTGATGCGGACGACCTTTACCGGTTCCGGCATGACGGTGAGTAGTAACGAGACCATTGGCCCGGTGGCTGTAAATGCGGATAATGCGACAATAGCAGGAAGCGATGATGGGCACATGAATGGTTTTGTGGAACTTCTTGCCACGTTCTCCATTGTCATGGCGGCGATCAAGGGGTTGTTTACGATCATCACGGCCGGTTTTGGCGGGATCATCGGCGGTTCTACGAAAAGTGCCATGGGCATGAGTACTGGAGTCGGGCAGGCCATTGGCGGGATCCTGGCCCTGGTAGGCGGTGTTTTCGGGATCGGCCTGATCATGACCATTTCCCTGACTTTGCTGGGTCAGATCTATCACGTGTTAAAAGACTTGATCATGAACGGGATCGGCCCTTCCGGCGTTAGTCTTCTGGCTCCGATTGCGGATGTGGTGAATGAGATCCCTGTTGTCGGACCTGATCTTGCCCGGGATGTTCGGAATATCGGGTCCTGCATCCTGCTTGTGATCGCCATGTTTACCCTGCCGAAATTTGGCGGGATCCCGGTCACCCTGTTCTGCCAGGCAATGGCCGAACTTCCCCATCGGTTTGCAGCGGAAGCCCAGCAGATCGAGAACAAGTTCACTGGGGATTTCCGGGCCGGCGGCGGCATTGGCGGGGGCGGTGCCATGGGCGGCGCAACGACCCTCATCAACCAGGCGTCCAATCAGGCTGGAGCACAGATACAGCAGATGGGCCAGGGCGCAGTGACAATTGCCGGTGCTCTTGGCGGTTTCGGTCTGACGAAGCTTGGGGAACGGATGGAAAAATCTGCGGATAAGGACCATACCGATTCCCTGTCTGACCATGAGGAATCCTCCGAAGAAGTTGCACCGGAAGCACCGGAAGAAGGCATGGCAGGAACGCCGGAAGAGGCTGTACCAGGAACGGAGCCGCAGGAACAGGCAGAAGGGGCGGAAGGTGCAGAGCCTGCTACCGATGCAGAATCCGTCGGTGACGATCCGGATCCGGATGCACCGAATCCGGAAAGCGGGACAGACGGCGGAAAAGCCAGTGATACCAGGACTTCGATCCAGGGCGGTACGGTAAATCAGGCGGAAGGCGATGTGCTTGACGGGGATACGCTGAACGGGAAAGAGGAGACAGAGGAAACCGTAAACAGCAGCGACCAGCAGGTACAGTCTGAGGAACAGAACGACCAGGAGACGGATTCTGAGGAACGCCAGATCTCAGATAAGGTTGGGGAAAATGCCACGATGTCCCAGGGTCAGGCTTCGACAGAAAATACCAGCCAGGATACCGGCAATACGGAGATGCTGAATCATACAGAGAACACCAGCCAGGATACCGGCAATACGGAGATGCTGAACAATGCGGAGAATCTCCAGGACACGACCATGGTCACGGATATGCAGGATACCGAGAATACGGATACCTCTGCGGAGGCGACAGCCAGCCTGAACAGCCACTCAGACCATATGACAGAGAACCAGCCTGGTTCCATGGCTGACAAGGAAGGCGGGAAGGCCCAGGCAGGGGAAACCGGGAAAGCCCCGGCCGGAGAGACCGGAAAGACCCGGGCGGCGACGCCCCAGGCCGGTGCGGCCAAAGCCGGGGAAATGGGTACAGGCCGAAGCAGGTCCATGAGCGGAGATAGTGGCAGCGCCAAGTCTTCCTCCGGTATCTCTGAGAAGGGGGCCAAGGTCAAAGAGCAGAACTCGAAGCGCCTCACCCGGTCCGTTGCGAAAGCCCTCCAGGCCGCTGGCGGACATACCTCTTTAAGCGATGCGATGGCCGGAGTGGCAGCCGGGACGGTACACACCGTCGGAAGTGCCGTCGGCGCCGGGAACCTGACCCAGAATGCGGTCAATGCCGTCCGGCAAGACCGGGCACGGCGGATGGATATCGCCCGTGGCGTTGACCCGGCAATCCGCCGTCAGAGACAGACGAACCAGAATCGGAACCGGAATACGGGGGCGAAAGATGGGACCGTGAAATCTCCAGGCAGCCAATCCGGTGCAGGGACTCCCCAGGTCAATCAGGATGCGATCCGCAATGTCCAGATGGCGCAGGAGGAGAACTACCGCCAGCAGGCAGAGGCGGACGCCGCACGAAGGACCCCGAGATCATAAGAGCAGGATGGGTTGGCAGATGGCCAACCCACTTGCAAAAAGGACAAGTCTTTGATAGAATGAGGACAGAAAAATGAAAGGAAAGGAAATGATCACGATGAAACAGAACCGAATGATAAGATCCAATCCGATGCTCCTGCGTTTTGGAGCTGTTGGTGCGTTCCTTATAATGCTCATCGGAATGAACCTGATGACGAAAGCACCTTTTATGAGTGCGTCCTGGGACGGATTCAAACAGTCTATGACAGAGTTCTTTCAAAACGGGCTGGGCGGCCCTGGTATGGAAGGTGTCGGTATCGCCATTGCCGTGATCGGCGTGGTGGCAGCATGTATCTCCTTTATCGTACATCGGTTTAATCCCCAGTCCAGGATGCCGGGCTGGATCATGTGCCTGGTCATCGGCCTGGTCGGTGCCATTGCTATGGGCGGTGTTTCCAAGCCGTTACAGCTTTTGTCACAGGCAAGAGACCTGATCTACGGCTGGTTCGGACTATAAGGAAGGGGGAACAGACAGATGATATTCGGTGTGAAAACTGCGGCCCCTTCTGAGTTTGTGAAACCCAAACCGACAACCCATGAAGACCAGATCAAGGATCTCCTCTTTCAGGCGGTTGCTCTTTACATAGAGGACCATCCGGAAGCGAAAGAGGAACTTTACGCAAAACTGGAACCTCAGAAGATGGAAGCAGCATCATAATACAGGGTGCAAGCCCCGGTCAGAACAGACCGGGGCTTTTCGTTTGCATGTAAGACCATCTGGTCAAGCCGGATGCCTTATGGTAAAATAAAGAAAGAGAGAGAAGATAGAAAGGAGATCCTTTTGTGAAATATCGAAGCAAACATATTGAACGGTTCTATCAGGTCCGGGAAAAATACCCTATGTTAAACCGGGGTGCAAAGGTCCTGGCAGAGCCTCCGGCGGATATTATCGGCCGGGATATCAGCGAACTGCGCCGGGGCCTGCGGAATCCGGAGAAAGCCAACATCGTCCTGCTTGCAGAGCCTGGGACCGGAAAGACCGCTTATGTCCAGGGTTTCGCCTATGATAAGGAAAGCCTCCCCTACTACCTGGTGCTGGATGTAAATCCGGAACGTCTCATCGATAAGGAAGGGGACCGGGACAATGCCCTGCTGACCGGGTTTAATGAACTTTTATCAGAAGCCGGACGGTACGGCAAGGAACAGGATGTGATCGTGATCCTGTTCATTGATGAGTTCCATAAACTGGCAGATATCTCCAGTAACCTGCTGGAATCCATCAAGCCGAAACTGGAAAAGAGCGCCATGAACGGGTTCCGTCTCATCGCTGCCACCACCTTCCAGGAATACAATGACAAGATCGCAAACAACCGGGCCCTGGATCAGCGTTTCATCCAGATCAAGTTATCTGAGCTTCCCAAGCATGCGGTCATCAGTATCCTGGAGAACCGGGCCAAGCAGCACGGCGTGGAGAAATTGTTGGAAGAGGGGATCCTGGAAGAGGTGTACATCCAGTCCAAGCGGATCCTGATCTCCAATGCCCAGCCCCGTGCCAGCATTGATACCTTCAATTCCATGGTGGGAGATACGATCAAGAAGGAGTATATGAAGGATGGGAAACTGTATAAGGAATATTACACACCAGAGGAACTGGGACTGGCTTCTGACAAAGTCATCTGCCGCCCCCTCTTAAAACGGGTCATCAAACGAGCTCATGGAGTGGACATTGATAACGAAGTCCAGGTAACGGATGTGATCCATGCACTGCATACCCGGCTGTTCAACCAGGATGAAGCGATCCGTGTCATTGTCAGCCAGCTGGAGATGGCAGCCCACGGGTTTTCCGAACTGGACCGTCCGAAACTCTCCTTTATCAGTACAGGGCCTACCGGTTCCGGTAAAGCGCTATTGGATTCGGAATGGATCCCGGCACCGGTACCGGAAGGTTTTATCCGAAACGGGGATCTGAAAGCCGGGGACTATGTGTATAACCGGCAGGGGAAACCGATCCGGGTGACAGGCGTCTATCCCCAGGGGCTTCGGACGGTTTACCGGGTCACACTGGCAGATGGGCGGCAGATCGACTGCGCCCGGGACCATCTGTGGACCTATCGAAGCCGGCATGGAAACGGGTCGCGGACGTGGAAGACGATCACAACGGAAGAATTGATGAAGAAACGGCTCGCTGTAAAACGAAAAGGCGGGCGGACAGAACGTTCCTTCGTGCTGCCCCAAAATGAAGCGGTGGAACGGGAAGAAAAAACATATGATCTGGATCCTTATGCATTTGGGGCTGTTCTTGGAGCCGGGCTCCTTACAGGGGAGACGTTTGAATTTCAGTCTAACGAGGAGGAGATTGTCCGGGAACTGGAACGTTTGACCGGTCTCCCGATAAAACAGGAGAGTGGAATTCCCATACAGATAAAGGATCTGCTGCGGGGCGTCCCGGAACTGATCGGAACGAAGGCGGAGGAAACATTCCTTCCGGACTGTTACAAATTCGGGTCCATCAAACAGCGCTGGTCCCTGCTCCAGGGGCTGTTTGATACTGTTGGATCCATCGACAAGGGACCCCGCTATCACATTAGCCTCCGTTCTTCGTCCGGGCGGTTGGTCCGTGATATACAGGAAGTGCTGTGGTCCCTTGGGATCATGTCTTCGATCCGTGAGAGACAAACAGAATCTGTCCTGAATGTGAAAGTCCCGAACAGGGAGAAACAGAAGTTCTTCCGTCTGTCCCGGAAACTTGCCCGGGCAATGGAAGCGGGGACTGCTGTGAAACAGCGGGAGAAAAACCTGGGTATCGTTGCCATCAAATCCATTGAAAAACTGGATCACAAAGAATCCATGACCTGTATCATGGTAGACGATCCGGAGCATCTGTACCTGGCAGGGAAAGGACATATTGTAACCCACAATACGGAGCTGGCCAAGATCATCTCCGAGACCATGCGCCTGCCCCTGAAGCGGTTTGATATGTCCCGGTATTCGTCAGATGAGGATGCGGGGGCTTTCGCGGATGACCTGTTCCACGCAGCCTGGTCTACGCCAAATGCCTATATTCTGATCGATGAAGTAGAGAAATCATCGAAGAAAGCCATGAACATCCTGCTCCAGGTACTGGACGATGCCAGGCTTACAGACTCTGTGAATCCGGACCGTGTAGCATCCTTTTCCGGAACGATCATCAACCTGACGACCAACCTGGCATCTGAGATTTACAGGAATATGGCCCGATTTCAACAGAAAAATGCAGAACCGGATTCGGAACTGGTGTATCGGGCGCTGTCAGAATCCGAAGTCTTTGAGACTGCTGTTTTGGGCCGTCTGGATGCGATCGTACCATTCCGGCCTCTTCCGCCGGAAGCACTGGAGAAGATTGCAAGACGGACGCTGGATGATATCGTCACCGCAGCGGAAACAGACAAGCGCCGGATCATCATCTCTCCGGATGTGATCCCCTACATCGTCCTGGACCGTACCAGCAACGATACGGAACGGGGCGGCGCCCGTGACGCCAAGCGAAATGTGAAGAACCTGGCAGCCCAGGTGCTGGCCCATTACCTTACTTATGCAGAGAGGGAGGTGCCGGTGATCCTCTATGTGAAAGGCCAGGCACGGTTCCGGCATAAGGAGATCGCTGACCCTAAGAATGCCCAGATCGATCTCAAGGAATGTTATCCCATTGAGACCGTAGACGCTCTCCTTGAAAAGCTCTCCGCCCAGGTAGGGAAACCCCTGGTGGACAAAGGGCTTTACCTGCCTGCTGATGTTTCGCTGAGGACCTACGCACAGGATATTGCCAACCTTGCTTTAAAAGGGTACAATAAGTTCAGGTCAAAAATTGATGAGGAACGGGTTTATGTGGACCCTGTGATGTAGTTCCTCATCCCATAAAGCGAGGTGAGAGGATTGGCAAACTTAGATGAATATATGAAAGAGGCAGAGGAAGATAACCTGGGCAAGGATATGACGAACGCAGCCAAAGGCGCTGTGAAAAAAGCGGCAAAAAAGCCGGTGAAGAAAGCCATGAAGCGGGCCAAAGACCGGATCATGGATGTGACGGGCGCCAATGTACTGAAAGCATCGGCGAAGAACGGGGCAAAAGCGGCAATAAAAGCTGTGTTAAACCTGGTAAAAACCGGTCTGTCAAAGAATCCGGTCACATGGGTCTTATGGGCTGTCCTGGTCATTGGCTGCGTGATCCTGATCTCCGCTGAGGGAGATACCTCTTCTGATTCTTCCCAGGAAGCGATCATTGCAACGTCTGGAGAAGTTTCCAGTTCTGAGGAGGTTCCTGGTTCCGGGCAGCTCTCTGATGATGAGGTGATCATTCTGATGAGTGACTGCCCGGAGACAACGGTAGAAGCCGGGGAAGTCGATGAGGATGCTGCAACCTTGCGGAATGCCCAGCAGCTCTATTCCGTCTTTAAGAGCTATGGCCTGACCGATGAATGCATTTCCGGGATCCTTGGAAACCTGTCCGTAGAATCCGGTATCGACCCGACAGGGGTGGAAGGGATCTATGACGAGCCGTTCCAGATGGGTCCGAGGAAACAGGAAGCCCTCGCAGACCTGGATACATATGTGGTAAATGTTCTTTTCCCACTTTACGAATCCAATGGGGTCAGTATTTCCCAGAGCGGTTACCAGGGAACGGACGGTTACTACTGCGGCCTTGGTCTGATCCAGTGGACAGGCCCTGGAGCGGAAACATTCCTTCGTGTTGCAGACAGCCTTTCCTATCAGTGGTATACCATGAACTTCCAACTGGCATACATGGTCTGTGATTCCCAGTACCGCCCGGGATTTTTTGCGGAATGGAAGGAAAACCCATCTGCGACCCCGGAAGAAGCGGCTACCAAATTTGCCCATGATTATGAAGGCAATACCCGGATGGCCCAGGAGGAACGGCAGGCGGCAGCCCGGGACTGGTACGAACAGATGTCGTCCTGGTCTGTGGATGAAGCCCTTGCCAATTCTGTCCTGGCCCTTGCCGGAAGTATGGGGGGCATTGCGGATGATGATGCAATCGGGGAATCTGCGGATAAATGTAAGACGAATTCGGCCTATGATAATTCCAGTATTGCTTCTGCTGCGGTTTCTTACGCTTATGCGACCCAGGCGGAAGGCAACGGAAACAATGGAACAGAACTTTACCAGAGAGTTCACGACTATATCTTCCCTGGGGATTCCTACTATATGTCATGTGACCGGGGCGTAGCCTGTGCCGTGCGCTGGAGCGGGTCGGATGATGAATATCCATCCGGTCCTACCAATTCCCAGTATGATTACCTGATCGCTTCCCCGAAATGGGAAAGCCTTGGCATGGCAGGAGACCTGACGATGGAAGACCTGCTCCCGGGGGATGTGTTTATCCTGGACGGGCATACCTTCCTGTATACGGGTAGTGAGATCATCCAGTCTGTTCATGGCGAGAATGCGGATCCTTCCTATGATTCCGTTTCTGCCTCCTATGGGGAACGGTCCCCTGGATGCGGCGCGGATGCATCTCAGATCCTCGCCAGAGGCGGTGTGGACTGGGATTCCTCCCGAGGACAGTATGAGGTGTTCCGCTGTGTCCAGCCGGACAACTCGACCACGTATCAGAATGCAGGAAGCGATAGTGTAATGGAATAATCCAAAGCAGAGAATCCTATGATATAGGAAGAGGGATCTTCCCTCTTCCGCCAGAATAAAAAAAAAACGAACGGAAAGAAAGGAGAAAATGATGAAAGAGGAGAAAAAATGGGGCATTGCCCTTCTGGCCCTTGGTGTTCTCTTTATTGCCATGGTACTTGCAACGAATCTCGTGCCGTCAGACCTTCGGGATCAGCAGAAGGCCAATGCCGCTACGTTAAATGACCTGGAAGAGGACTTATCCGGATATGGTGAGGATGGGACATCATCCGCGATGACCGCAGAGGAGGAGGAAACGATTCGAAACTCGGCGGCAAAGGCCGGGAAACAGGTCGCCGAATATCAGAATGCCTATGCTGATCTGAGTGCTACGGAAGACCTGGATGCCTATGGTGCAAATGTGGAAGCCATGGGTGCCCTGCTTTCCGAAGAAGCTCAGGATGCCCGGGTCCGCTGGTATGATTCAGAAACACCCGGAACATGGCGGTTTATCACCAATGGGGAATTTTCCGGGGATACCTTAGGTGTTCTCTGGCTTTGCGAAAATCCGGATGACGGTTCCCTGGTGGCTTATGCGACCGGGACTTACCAGGCAGACAGCAACACGTTTTCCAGCATCCATTACGCCTTAAGTTCGGAGGCAGCAGCAAACAGAGGTTATGAGAGCAATGGTGTGGAAGACGACGGGGAACTGACAGTAGATGACCTGCCCATTGATGAGATCAATAATGTAGATACCAGCGACATCCCCCAGCAGACGGAGGAAGAATTAAATGACATCCGCAGTGGTCAGGAAGAGCTTCGGGAAAAGTTGACCCAGGATTAAGGAAGAGGTGAGAATATGAAGATCGATCAGTCACAGTTTCAGCCGGAAGGCAGTATCCAGAATGAACCTTCCGTCCCAAACCCGTCAGAACCGGAAAATGGAAATACACCGAAACCGCCGGTCATTGATATCGCAGGAAACCTTGGAAAAGTAAAGATCGCATGCATTGTCTTTGCTATCCTGATCTTTGTCCTGGGCGTCCGCCTGATCGGAACGTACCGGAACCTGTCTGCCGAAGTGGCAGACCAGCAGGAACGGATCGAACGGCTGACGGCGGAACGGGATGCGCTGGCAGGAGAAGGTGATGGCTCTGCTTCCGAGGCAACGGGCGGGGAGGAAACCCCGGCAGACCGTTCCGAGACGGACAGCAGACTTGCAGCAGACATGATGAAGACCCTGCTGACCTGGAATGATATTGACAGTTACAATGCGGCCCGCAGTGCCATGATGGAAACGTATGGGGCAGCGTCGGATAGCCAGCTTCTGACTGTCTTTCTGCCGGAACAATCTGCGGAGGCTTTTGACTCCACGAATACATCCGGTATGGCCTTTGACTCCGCTACCAGTTATGTGGTCTCTGAGGATGGGGACCAGATCTCCTACTTTGCCCTCTGTCAGGTTACCGTCACGTCAAAAGACGGGAACGAGACGACTGGAACACGGATTGGCGTTTTCTATACCTTAGATGGGGATGGGACATTTTCTGACCTGTCCGCTTATACCCTTGCAAGTTAGGAAGTGGAGCGATGACAAAGAAACAAAAGAGACGGCGGACTCATCGAAAACAGGTGAAACGGCACCAGATGGCGGCCCGGAATAAAGGAAGAAAAAAACGGGAACAGCCGGATTTCGCTCTTCCGATCGTGGAAGAGCGAAAGGATATCCCGGTAATGGAAAAGCGAAAGGACCTTCCGATAATGGAAGAACAGAAGGACCTTTCCCTTTCGGTGGCAAAGGAACGAAAGCGGAAACGAAGAAAGAAGCATATTCGAAAAAAGACTCCGGTCCTTTTCCTTCTGGTCTTTCTGGCTTCCCTTCTGGAAGCGGTGGAACAGAAGCGAAGGCAGATCCGGAAAGAACGTTCCTGGAAACGGCGGATCCCTTCCCTTTGGTCACAGCCCTTTACCTGCTGGTCCAATGGGGAGTGTGTCCGGATCTGGATCGGAAAAAAGGTACTCCACTTATCCGGGAAAAAGAAAGGAAACCGGTTCCTTGTCCCGGTCAAGAACCTCCACCATTGGGGGATCGGAAACGGCCCCTGGCTGTCTGCGGACGAGCAGGTGGAACTGATCCACCTGATCCAGGAAAAGACCCGGCCAAACCCCTATCTCAAGGTGGTCTTTCGATAAAGGTAAAACAGAAATAGGAAGGAAAGGAGTATACATAGGTGAAAGAAAGAAAAGGAAGAAATCCAATCCTGATGGTTCTGACCGGGGCCTTGACCACCCTGGCCCTGTTCCTGGCCAGCGGGATCTTTACCGTATTTTCCATGGGACTGACGGTCTGCACGGTCCAGGGTACATCGATGGAACCGACTATTATGGACGGGACCGTGATGCTGTTAAATCCTCAGAAAGAGGTCAGCCGGTTTGATATTGCAGTATTTAAGGAGAATGGAAGCTATATCATCAAGCGGGTGGTAGGGCTTCCCGGGGATACGGTAACGGTACTGGACGGGCATCTGTTTGTCAACGGGGAACTGTATAATGAGCCCTATGTGGATCTGGATTACAGCCAGGAATTTTCCCAGGAATCCTTTAAGGTAGAAGTACCGGAAGGGTCTTACTACGTATTAGGAGACAACCGGGATGGCAGTTTTGACAGCCGGGAGACCGGGACAATCCCCGCAGAAGATGTGACAGGCGTCGCCATTCTGACACTGAAAGAGGGATAATTTATAAGATCAGGCAGAAAAGCCTTTGATCTTGTCACTTCCCATAGGGAAGTATGGGTTGGAATAAAGAGGGATAAAGAAAGGAAGGAGGAAAACCCATGAAATTCACACCCCAGGATTTTGAAGAAAAACCGGAAGCCGCCGGCTTGGAAGAGGAACCGAGACCGGAAAAGAAACGGAAACCGAGAAAAGAAAAAGAAAAGAAAGAAAAACCGGAAAAAAAGAAAGGCAGAAGAAGGAAGGAACCGGAGCCGGAACTTGTTTCCGATGAAGCGGAACCGGTTTCTGATGAAACTGTCCCCATTGACCTGGATGGGGAAATGACAGGGTTTGAGGAAGTGGAACAGACCCGGGAAGAATCACCAAAGAAAACATCCGGCAGGGCCATCGCCGGGATCATCCTGATACTGATCCTTGGGTTCTGTCTTTTCACGATCGGTCTTAGGGGTGTTATCAATTCGATGGCCCTGGAAGACACCTCTGCATATACTCCGGCAAAGTCTTATGATGATTCCTATCAGGCTGCCTTGGATGCCTCAGTAGAAGATTTTGAAAAGGTCAACCAGGAACGGCTGGATGCGAAAGCGGATGATAGCCAGGAAACGACAGAGACGGAAAACGCAGAGGCTTCGGAGGAGGAAGAAATTGTGCCTGATGAGCCGGAAGAATACGCAGAGGAAGGGATCACTGCTGAGGACCTGGAAAACACTACATCCAAAGACGAGCAGATCCAGCTGCTCCAGGAGGAGGTAGACCGGCTTACCCAGGAAGCGGAAGACGCGAAAAATGATGCCGCTTTGAAGGAACAGGAACTGTCCCAGGCCCAGTCCCTCTTAGAGGCCAGTGAAGCAAGGGAAGCCCAGCTTCGAAGCGAACTGGATGCTATATCCGGCGAAACAAAATAGGAATCTTTAACAGGGGGTGAAGATCCTTCGCCCCCTGTTAAAATGGAATATTCGGCTCTGTGGTGTAACTGGTAAACACACTGCCCTGTCACGACAGAAAGTACGGGTTCGATTCCCGTCAGAGTCGTTATAAAAAGGAAAGAAAGGGGAATGAGTAGAATGGAACCATGGAAAAAGAGATTGTCGGAGGATGAGAAAAAGGAATATCTGAATGGCTTCTGCCATCAGTTTCAAAGCTGTTCCTATGGAAAGGACGGGTTTTGGTATCTGCTTTGTACATCGGAACCGGAGAAACCGAGGGTCTTAGAGGAGATCCGGAATTCTAATCGGATTGCTCTGGAGGAAGACTGTGGGGACATGCTTGCCATCTATTTTATGGAAGAATGAAAGGAAGATATGACTATGTATGATGTATTGTTGGAACAGTTCCAGGAACTGCCGCCGTCGGCGAAGGAACCACTCTTCCGCCGTCTCATGGTGGAGGAAAGCCTGTCTTACCTGCGGGAGAAAAACTATATCATCGGGTTTGAAGTAGATCTAAATGCAGAACAGACCTTATCCGGTTTTACCCTCATTGCAATCCAGAAACATACCATTTACGCTTATCGGTCTGATCTTGGGGAACAGCCAAAACTGGTGCTCTTCCCGCCTTTGGAGAAACTCTTTGACCCGTCCTTTGAACTTTTGGACCTGCAAGTGATAAAGAAAAAGTTTACGGATTCCAAATTTGTTGGTATTAAGATCGTATCCGGTGTATTACAGGACCTGGTGAAAGACCTGACACCGCCCCAGAAGCAGGTGGATCTTCCGGAGACAACCGTCCTTGCCATGACGGAACATATGAAGCATATCCAGAACGGGGAACGGGTGGTCGGACAGGAACCGGAGACGGTACCGGTAAAAGTCACGAAAGAGCAGGAAGTAACAGAGGAACCCTCCTTTGCAGAAGCGCCACCGGAACCGGAACCCTTTGACCAGGGGTTTGAAGAGGATGAATATGCCGGCTTTGAAGAAGGAGGTTATGACTCCTATGATTCCTACGACAGTTATGACGGATATGATTCCTATGAGGAATCCTATGAAGAGCCGGAACCGGAACCTGAGGCAGATGAACGGAGCAAAATCTTAAGGTCCCAGGAATTTTCCAGCCTTTCCGAAGTCAGTGATTTCTGTGCCGGGAAACTGGGCGTCTCCCGTCCCCTGGCCGTCAATGTAGTAAATAAGGCGTTGCAGTCAGAAGTAGCACCGGAGTATCGGATCGAGCTTGCTATCCGGCTGTTCTGTAAACTCTTTGATGAGAAACGGATCTGACAGAAAAGAGGGATTTTTATGACACCGACAGATTCCATCCGCTGGGTCTGGTGCCTTGTCCTGGTCCTGTTCTTTCTCTGGTTCAATGCCTTTGTCCTTTCCTTTGTCATGGGGTTTATGAATCTGGCCCGGGGAATCCGGTCCGGACGGACGGGGATCACCCTTCTTGGGATGATCTCCCTGACCAGCGCTCCTGTTGGCGCCTACCTGGTCTGTACCTGGAGTACAGCAGGTCTGCCTTTCTTTCTCTGTATCCTTTCCGTAGTATGCAGCTTTACCGGCTGGCGGATGTCCCGGAAAGGACGGAGGAGGAAAGAATAAAGCAAATCCCGGTCTTTGTCCTTCCTCCTCATCGCAGTCCTTAGGTTTCTCTATGGTTATCTGTCTTTTTCTGAGAGCCTTGAGATACGGACCGGCCTTTCTATCCGGGAAGCTCCCGGATATGCTCCTTTTTGTTCCCGCTTTTCTGCTGCGTCCTCACCGGATTGCAAATGTTTATCAGATGTGATAACCTTTTAGTAAAACAAAAGATAGGAAAGGAAAGGAAAAGTATGCATCAGACAACAGATTTTTTAGCTTTATATCGGGAATATGAATCATTATTAAGGGAACAGGGCCTGGAGTATAAACAGGTGGAGGATGCCGCAGAGGGACAGGTCCAAGACCGGATGCGGATCTGCCGTCAGATCCGGAATTACCTGGTCCATCAGGAGGACGCCGGATTTTTAGAGATTTCCGAGAAACAGATGGTCTTCTTCAAAAGGCTGGTGGAACAGGAGAAAACGAAACTGGATACCTTTGGGGAGCACCTGATGTCTTTAAAGGGCGGGGCCTGCACGCCGGACGATACACCGGAGGCCGTCTTAAAGAAGATGAAACGGCTGAAAACTTGTGTACTGCCGGTATGGGAATTAAAAGAGAGTTCTCTCCAGAAGGATGTTCCCCGGTGGACAGCATTTAAAGACGGCACTTATCGGATCGAGGCACTGCTTGGACAGATCACGCTCATCAGTGTGGCACTGCTTTTGGCGAAAGGTTCTACGACCATTGGAAGCGGGTTAAAGAAATATGAGAAACCAGCTGTGATCCTCCGTCCGGATACCCGGATGCCGGATGTTCTGAAATTTGTGGAGGAGTCTCCCCTCATCTGCTGTACGGAGGACGGGACGGCAAAAGGCGGGTTCCTGGGTGCATACATCCGGGAAAACGGGAAATGGTAAGGAGGGGTTTCTTGGGACTGACACCGCCAGATGATTTCCTTTTGTTTTGTGTTAAAATAGAAAGAAACGGAGGAATATCTTATGATTGACACATCACGACAATTCTTTGAGGAACACAGTCAAATGTACCTCTCCCACCTGAAAGCCGGGGAAGAGATCCGCATTGACCAGGAGAATGGGAAAACCCTTTCAATTACCGGAAAATCTGTGGGTTTAAAGGAACTTGGCAATGATACCTGTGATGTGGTCACGTCCAGGGAACGGTTTGAGGCGAACGGGAACCGGTATTACCGGGATCTGGCAAATGGGGATGTCATTGGTGTGATCCTGAATGACGACCAGGGGCTTTTGCTTACGCCTCAGATCCTGGAAGAGAAACAGGAGAACTCCTATCAGGTGTCCTTTGACGGGGGACGGGAATTTTCCCTGACAGAAAAGGAACTGAACCGGGCATTGGATATGATCGAGGTTGCAGGAAATGACCATCCGGAGCTTCTGTCCATTCAGGAACAGATGAAACAACAGGCAGAAGCCGGCCAGAGGATCCGTCTTTCTCTTTCGGAAGGCAGTCAGCTGATGTCAGTCTGGCAGGAGGAGGATCGGATCGCCCGGCTGCTCGATTCTTCCGATCAGGATGCTCATATTCTGGAGGAGTTCCAGAACTATGATGGGAAGAAAGAGCAGATGTTTGCGAATATCATGGGCCAGCTCCGGGAGGATCCGCCGGATCTGTCCCTGACCGAGGATGACCTTCAGTTTGGGGAGCAGATGACGCTGGATGACTTTGGAGTAAAGTAGGTGAAATTATGGGAAAAATGCCCCGGAGGAACCGGGATATTGTGATCAAGACACAGTTTAATATCGGAGGCAGCCGGGGACGGTCTGTTCGCGGATTCATTGCGGATTACGTGGCCAGGGATGCCGCTACGGATGCGTCTCTGGCTTATCTGCCGCCTACTGACCGGCCGGTGGAACAAGGGGACGGGGTGGCTTTTACCATGGATTCTACGGCCATTTCCAAACAGGAAACGTTAGACCTTGCAGACCATGTGGAGGAGATCTTCCAGCGGGGTGACCGGGCGGTGCAGCAGATGGTCCTCTCCTTCTCCCCGGAATACCTGGTGGAACAGGGACTGGTGCCAAATGACTTATCTGTTTTAGAAAAAGGCGGGTATAAGTACAATTATGATGACGTCCGTCTCCGGCACTGTGTTCAGGCCGGGATCCATGCCATGCTGGAGAATGAGGGTTACTATGACGGGAATATGGTGGCAGCCATCCAGTCAGATACGTTCCATCTCCATGTTCATGCCGTGGTTTATGAAGACGGGTGTAAATATACCCGAAAACATGGGAGAGAGGAACGGGGGATGTTAAAGGAGAGCTCCTTAAACCGCCTCACCCATGCCATGGACCGATACCTGGAAGAGACGAAAGATTTATCCTGTGTCCCTACCCAGCGAATGCTGCTGCCGGAATCGATCCCGGAACAAAAACCGGAAGAACTCCCGATGGAACCGGTGAATACGTCGTTCGTTGACAAGTATCTTATGCTCTTAGAGGCCCAGGAACGGGAACAGGCGCTGCGTGGTATGGTATCTGATCATCAGGTAGAGGAAATGCTGGATGATGTGGGACTGGAAGAAGAACTGGAGCATTGACAAAAGCAGTCAGTCATGCTATATTATTTATAGGTTTCTTCTGTGTGTTGTTTTCGGTTTTCCTCCTCCGCCAGTTTTTTAAACTGGCGGTTTTCTATCTGCAAGGGACTTGCAAAGCTGGAAAAATTAGCCTATAATATGCTTTGGGTGAGTATTTTATATAGAACCGGCGGCTGGAACCAGATCTGTGCTGTCGGTAGGAATCAGGCCATATACTACATACATTTTATATTTTTTCTCCCTCCCACAGAGTGATCTCTGTGGGAGATTTTTATTGCGGTAAATAGAAAAACAGACGGAGGATTCTCCGTCTGTTTTCCATATTTCTTAAAGAGGATTAAATCATGGCTTTTATGCCTATCTTTATTATACCAGAAATGAGGAAAACAACAAGACCCTCTATTATTACTTAACTTGCACGGACACGAGATTGCAGGGCAAATGCTTTCCTGTTATACTGGATATGAGACGGAATACTGTTGATTAACATTCTGTTGATAAAAGAAAGGAGTGATAAATGTGAAACGTACAATTGCAGCAGCCCTTATAGGCGTCTGTATCTTCTCTCTGACCGGATGCGGACTTCTTCCGGGTCAACGTCAGACATCAGGAAAGGAAGAGTCCCCAGTAGAGGCAGAAGAGCCCGAGGAAGAGGAAGAAACATCGGAGACCGGACCAGAAGAAACGCCGGAGACAGAATCAGCAGAGAGCGGAGAGATCTCCGATGCCATTGACGGGTCAGCAACTTCTGATACCAGTACGATCCCCTTGGGAAGCTGGGGAGCCATTGGTATGTATGCTGTCGAGGATGAGACCTATCACAATGTGTATGTAAAACTGGATCAGATCACAACCCAGTCTGAGGATGCAGACTATATCCAGCTATGATTTCCAGCAGATCGATCTTGCCAGCACAGAGATCCCGGATGATGTGGAGTTCTGTGTCCTGGATTATGAGATCATGCTTCCGGATACTTTCCCGGCACCGGAATATGGGATCGGGGACATCAGCATGATGTGGGGCCAGTCTAACATTGGAGGCGGCGGGATCCCGGCGTCAGACGGTTCGACCTATATCGGCCTTGGTTCCAACAGTACGGATCTTGCGACAGAAGCAGACCCGACCTATATGCCCGGCAATACATATAAACTCCGTACCCTGTTTACCATGGTAAAAGGTTACGAGGACTATGTGTTCCAGGTTACTTCCTATCCGGATGGGACAACGGAAACCTCTGCGGATGTCATGTATACGGCAAATTTTGCGTGTAAATAGAGGAAAATGTTTATCATTTTTTATCAAATTTGACACAGAGTGGACATATTTCTTCGATAGAATAGAGGACAGATAAGGGAAAGAGCTTTTCGGGTTTCCTCCTTTCCTTTGTCTGTTTACTCTCATTCCTTTTTTAATAATAGATGAAAAAAAAAAGAACAGACGATTTGATCCCCTTTCTGATCTTGTCGTCTGTTCTTTTTTTTTTTTTGAGGAAGTTGCTCATATTTGTTTCAACTTGCACCCCTATGTGGGGACAACTTTGAAGAATCTTATCATAGATACGAAAATGCACGCCAAAGGGGGAAGACATGGCGTGCATTTTCGTTTGATAATTAATAAGGGGGAATTCCTTTACTCATTTATTTGCTTGTTTCAACCCACACTCCACGTGTGGAACGATAACACATAAATAAAATAAAGGAAGAGTAAAACGATGTAGCGCTTCACTACGGTATTATCATAACACAGCCTTTTACAAAAGACAAGTCCCTCTCACATAGAAAGACCAGCCACATTTTTATGGCTGGTCTTTCTTTTTTATCCCCGGAGCGTCCTGGTTTTCGACCGCTCCAGCAATCCTTAGTACCCCAATGGAGGATCCCTCCGTTCTTCTTTTGTTACTCTTATTTTACCATAGATCATAGAAAAGGACAAGCTCTTGTTCGGATGGAAGAATCTATCGAGATCCGATTTCACTGTCCCAAACTGTCCTGATGTTTGACCGCAGCCTGCCCGTTCTGATATCCTTTCTGATACCGTTCCTTTTCCTTTCCTGCTTCCACCAGCTTTTGCATGGCCTGTTTATTCTTGTTGATCTCATCCGCATGGGGGATGGTCCCTACATTCTTTAACAGGGACAGGATCATGGCGATACCGGCGTTGGCAGACTCAATGCCGTCTAAGACCTGCTGGTCCTGTTTCAGGACAACGGTATTGGTCTTCAGTTCCGGGGTGAAGACTACAGCAAAGGACTTGGCACAAAGCTGCAAGTTCTTCGGATATAAGGCTTCGATGAGCGTACTTTGCTCCCCGTAGGAAAGCTGTAAGAGCATGAGGGATAACATGGCCCAGGAACCGGTACACAAAGGTTCCACGTCCACATAATGAACGGTGTGAATTTCTCCATCATGAATGATCTCCTTTCGGACGGGTGCTTTCAAAGATCTGGCCATGCCTCGGATTATGTACTGTGCAATGAGCTTTGGCCGTGCTTTGGAATTCGCATTCTGGATCTCTCCCAGATGGGGCGTGACCAGGCTTGGCGTCACGTCGCTTAAGAGTTCATCTAAGTTCAGTTCTTTCTGTTCTTCCTCTGACATTTGGTTTTCACCACCTCTCTATTTTATGTAAACCGGGATTACTTGCTTTCCGACCAGTCTTCCGTGGTGATCATGATGGTATCTTCCGGAAGAGTTCCTTTCGCTACCAGTCTTCCAGTATGACAGTTGGAGATGGTTAAATCTATCTGCCAGGTTCCGTCCCCATAGAAGATACACCCATCAAAAGTTCTGCCTGCAACAGAGGATCAATGGACGGATCGTACCGGAAGATGAGATGCGATCCCTCGATGGAATAGGAATACTCCAGATCTTCAGCCGTGAAACGGGCCAGGATGCTGTCGATATAGTCCTGGTTCTGCTTCCTGAGAATTTCCTTTTGTTCTTTCGTGAGGACCAGAAGGAGATCATCCTGCTGCATGGTAACGGAAATCCCCAGTTTTTCCAGGTTCTCTTTCGTCTCTTCCCGATCTGCGTCTGTAAAAGAAAGGAAAAATTCCGGCAGAAAAACTTCTTCCGATACCGGTTCCTGGGAAGTACAGGAACAAAGGAACAGGGCGGAAAGGAGAAGGATCAATATCATAAATCTGATGTGTGTTTGTATCCCCATAGGTATCAATCTTCCAGTCGGTCTACTTTGTCCTTGACCTCGCCCAACAGCCGGTTGCATTCCATGACTGACAGGGTCAGGGTATTGATCCGGTCCAGGACCAGGTCTGGGGCGGAATGCTGCCGGTCCTGTTTCTCAAAAAAGTTTTTCAGTGCATCCTCTACCACATCGCCCTGGGTGATCCCGTCATGTTCCTTGCAGAACCGGATCAGGCGTTCCCGGGTGCTGGGCATGATAGTAACATGTAGCTCCGCGTTTTTTGCCATTTATTTCAATTCCTTTCTTTCCATGTTTCCAGTCGTTCCTTCTTTTTTTCATCCCGTTCGGTCATTTCACGTCCCCGCCGGATCTGCCGGAAGGGAAGGTCCTGATCCAGACAGGATCTCAAGATCTGGATCACCTCTTTCAGATTTCGTTCCGTCAGGCTGTTCTTATAATCTGTCAGTTTTCTCAGCGGAAGAAACCGGTGTTTGTCTGCCAGAATCCGAACGTTAAATGCATGATATTCGCCTTCAAACAGGATCCAATATGATTTCGGCTCATATCGAAACCAAAGCCGAAACCAGCCGTAGCGGTCCCATGCAGTTTCCTCCCGTTCCAGATAAATTTTTTCCTTGAACTGCCGGTTCATTTCCTGTTTGATATATGTAAAAGCATCCTGGTTTTTCATGGGACTCCCCTCTCTTTCTTTTCCATTTTACCATAGCTTTGTCCTTCGCAAAAGTGGGTGTCACTTCCGTTTCAGGCCGGTTTTCAATTGTTCTAACGCCCATTTCGGACGTTCCCGCAGATCTACCATATAAAGGTAAGCACCCAACCAGGAAAGGGGATAATTTCGATGGAGTTCCTCTGCGGTATAACCCTTTGCCATCACAGGCGATTCCGGAATGATCTCCTTGCATTTACAGGCAAATTCCCAGAACAGGTCCCGTCTGGAACGCAGTTTTTCAATCCGTTCTTCTGCTACTGTTCGATTAATGGAATACTGTTCCATAACAAGCTGGATCAGTTTCGGATCCGGTTCCTGATAAGTTTTAAACGTTTCTTCTACTGGTGCAAGGAACGGCAGGGAAGGACTTGGTTTTCCGGCAGGCGAAGCAAAGGATATGATCGGCTTACATTTTCGTCCCGTGATCCGGCAGGGTAATTTCTGATATTGAAAGGTCAATTCCCAATACTCGAAATCTTCCCGGTCGAATAAGGCCATGAAAGCGTCCAGGATGGGAAATATTTTTTGAAAATCTTCTGTTGCATAGTCATAATCAAAGGGTTCTTTCGAGGATAACCGGCTTTCATATTCCATCTTTAAATGAAGAAAGGCGTCTTCTGCCTGTTCCATACACAGATAACAGAGGATCAGCCCGGGAGCTTTGAGAGGGCTTGGCATTGGAAGATGGATATGCTGGATCCTCTGACCATAAATGATTTTTTCGTTTCGCAGTTCCATACGATTTCCTCCTTTTCTTTTTATCCTATCATGGAATTTTCCAGGAGAACAGAGGGTCTTGTTCTTTTGTTTCGCCTGCTCTATAATAGAAGAAAGCACAGGATCAGGTATCATATCCATACCTTCCCTCGTATTGGTCCTGTACTTTTGCCATCTTTTGTATCTCTGACACAATATTGTTAGTAAGTGTGAAAAAGAACCGGACTTGTTTCCGGTTCTTTTTCTATATCCAGATTTCGGACAGCGTTCAAACAGCTTGTCTGATTTATGATAAAATGAAGAAAAAACAGAAAGGAGTAAAGGTATGACGCGAAGAGAAGAACGGGTGAATGGATTAGTTCAAATGTCCAAGAAATCAATGCTCAACCGAATCTTGGAATACCCGGATCAGGACCAGTTAAATCAGAATCCCCGGTTTCCGGCAGGATGGATCGCCCAGCAGCTCAAAGACAATGGACAACGTATGACTCCAAAGCAACGGTATGCCCTTGCCAATACCTTTGTTGACCGTACCCAGGCACAGGTGATCCCGAAAGAACAGGAATTATCGAAACTAAGCCGCAGGAATCTGATCGACCGGGTCTGCGCCTATAGCGACCAGGCACGGCTCAATTATACACTGGATGGGGAGACCAGAAGTGTCCCTTATGGAGAAATGGCCCGGCATATCCAGAAAAATCATTACCGGATGTCCGAACGGCAGCAGGAGATTCTGATCCAGGGATTTGCAGAATTGACGGCGAATGAAACACTAGAGATGGAACAGGCTCATGATCCTGCGTTTACGCCTCCGAAAGGCTGGATTCCCCAGCCGGACCAACCGTCTCAGCCTTTGATCCCGGATCCGGTTTTAGAGGAAGGACAGACCTTTTACTATAAAAGCGGCGTGGAACAGGATGCTGTCGGACCAAAGGATGCCATGTACCAGCAGTCCTATCTGTTTGCGATTAAAGCCTATGCCCCAGACCCGGAAGATAGGCAGTGGATCAATGATTCATTGAAACGGACGGTGGAGGAAGAACATCTGACAGAATCCCTGAACCGATATCTGAAAGAAAACAACGAAGGCCAGGCGCCTGAGGTCTCTTCCGTTACATGGGAACTGACTTCGGAAAGCCAGGGAGAGATTCGGGTCACATCTCAGGGGCCTATGTCCAAAGGTGCCATCCGGGATACCGAACGATGGATCGATAAACAGCAGGAAGGCCCGATCGAGGACTGCCTGATGGGCTTTACTGGAAATAACGGGATCTATGGGGAGAATATCCGGACGCATGGTCTTATCTCTCCCATTGTTCGTCCCTTTCTTTCTCAGGAAAGCGTATCTCAGACTCCGGACCTGACGTTGACGGACGCTGACCTGGAAGGGCTTTCCGATGACGAGGTGATCAAATTATGAACAGACGGAAAGAACGAATGGAGGAGCTCTCCCGGCTTCCTCGGAATACTCTTATCGACCGGATCTTAGAATATCCGGACCAGGACCTGTTAAATAAAAACCAGCGGTTTCCCATCGGGACCATTGCAGGGGAGATCCGGGAACACAATTACCGGATGACCACAAAACAGTATGACGCCTTACGCTCCTCCTTTGTCAATGCGACCAACGCCCAGGTAACCGCAAAAGAACAGGAACTGGAACTACTCTCCCGGCGGGAACTGATCGACCGGACCTGTTCCTATCCAGACCAGGCCCATCTAAACTATTTCTCCAACGGAGAGAAACAGACCTGGCCGGTGGGGGAACGTGCCGAACGGATCCGGGAGAAGGGGTATAAGATGACCCCCAAACAGCACGCTTCCATCCTTCGTTCCTTTGCGGAACTGACTGCTAGCGAGACCTATGAAATGGAACAGGCAAGGGCTCCCAGGACGGTTCCGGAAACGGAAGAGACCCGGTTCGCCCAGGCAGTCTCTTCCCTGTCCTCTTCCGAAGCCAGTTTAGAACCCTGTTATCAGGAATACCAGGTATCTTTAAGCGGATGCCGGATCCAGGAAGAGTCCCGTGAGACGGTCAATGAACGGCTGCAAGGTTTACGGGACGAGATGAGAGCTTCGGTGAATCAGTGGATCAAGGAATTTGAGAAGGAGCCTGTGCCGGAGATCACGACCGTTTCCTATACCTTTTCCTCGGAAACGGAAGGGGTCGTCCGGATGGAATCGAAAAGGGAAATGCCGGTCTCTGGCGTGAGACAGGCCCAGGACTGGGTCAGCCTTGCAAATATCAGCCTGGTTCCTCCGGTGTTAAAACAGATGGCAAAGGAAGGCCTTATCCAGACAGAGCCTGGACGGAATCCGTCTTTTCGGATGTTAGACCAGTCGTTCCAGAAACAGGCTTCCTTACATATGACTCCAGATCTGGCACTGACGGATGCAGACCTTGCCAGACTGTCCGATGAAGATTCCTTAAAATTATAAACGAGGTGAATGGATATGCGAAAAAAATTAGTGAATGAGAAACGGGATGAATTGAAACAGTTATCGAATCGGGAGCTGATCGACCGGATCCTCTCCTATCCGGACCGGGATTCCCTGGATTATGACCCGGAAGGGAACCGGAGGCCGTTCCCGGTGGGGATGGTGGCCCAGAATATCCGCAGCCACCAGGATCAGATGACGGTGCGCCAGTATTATGCCCTGATCCATAACTTTTCTGCCATTACGGTGCCGGAAATGCGGGTGGTGGGCGTTACTTTTCGGAAGAACAATGCGGCAGAGTTTGAAAAGACCCTGATCCGCAAAGACGGTGTTAAATCGGTCTATGAAACGGATTACCATCTGGTGCCGGAGCCGGAGAACAAGTATGACGCCAACGCGGTCAAAGTCATGGTCCCGACAGAAGATGGGGACCTGCACCAGATCGGATACCTGAACAAGGAATTTGTGGCAGCCCATCCCATTTCAGACGAATTGGAAGTGAAAGGCTATCTGACCGACCATTCCAATGGGAAATTCAAGAACGTATCCTACTCTCTTGCAGTAGATACGGAGCATCTGGAACAGTACCGGCTCGGGTCCTATCTCTATGAAGCGCCTTTCACCTTTGACCCGCCGGATCACAGAGTGGAACTGAATATGACGGAAACCTTCCATGATTTTGACATCGATCCGGCCCTGCGGGATGCAGTGACCCAAGTGGACTATACGCTGGAACGTTCTGGGCAAGGTTCCTTACAGGTTACAGCCAGCCGCCCCCTTACGATGGCAGAACAGTCCCAGGCTTTGGAGTATCTCCTGGCCGATGAACCGGAGGCGTCCTTCCATCGGATTGATAAGAAAGCGGAGGAATTTGAGCTCACCGATGACATGCTCCAGGGGATCGGGGATCTTTCTCTGGACCAGGCCCATGCGGATCCCAGGGTTTATGAAGCGCCCTTCTCCCTAAAGATCCCGGTCAATGACCTGGAAGCGGCCCGGGAATATCTGGCAGATGCTGATATGACGGAAGCCCTGGCAGAACATCATCCGGAACTGGGAGAAAAGGTATCCCATGTGGAATGGGAGTTGCAGGATGAAATGTCCGGTGTAATCCGTGTAGAAACTACGAACCCTCTTACCGACGAGGAATCGGAAACATTGTCTGAATGGATCTCCGCCCAATGTGCAGACGGGATCGGGGAAGGGTTTGAACAGCAGGCCTTTGCGGAGGAATTATTGGAAGGGACAGAGGAAGATTATGACATGGAGCCCCGGATGGCGTCCTTTGACTGGCAACACAATCCCTATCAGCTGCATGACCGGACATCGGAACCCAAGATGGAACAGGAACAGGAACAGACCTTCCGGTATGAACGACCGTTCCAGGTCAATGCAACGGTCATGGAACCGGAACGGGCTAATGAAGACCTGAAGGATCTCTCCCATTCTGTTCTTGTTGGGAGCCTGAACGGGGATATGGAGGTTTATCACGAAGATCCCAATATCGTCAAGGTGGGCTGGGAATTTACGGATGCCCGGAAAGGTACCGCTTATGTGGAATCCCGAGAACCCTTATCCGATGACGGGATCTACCTTGCAGACCGGTGGATGGAACACCAGCAGCAGGACGGAAATGTAGCAGCCCTGATCCGGCAGGAACCCTTTACGGCATATGGAAACAAACTTCCCCTGTTCCAGCCGGAGTTTGGGAAGCTTTCCCCTGTCACAGACCATCCCCAGATGGAGCATACACCGGATGTCTCCTTAAAAGAGGAAGATCTTGCGTTTGCCCACCAAATGGAACTTTCCGATTACGGACTTTAGAAGGAGGGTGAAAATATGCCAAGATAGGAACACCCATTTCAAATCCACGGGCAGGTGAATCCGGAGCAGGCAAACGCAGATTTAAAACAGGTGACCGACGAGTACGGCATTCTCTGACGGAAAGCCTGAAAGTCTTCCTTCGGAACCCGGATATCACCGATGTCTCCTTTACCTTTACGGAACCGTCGAAGGGAACAGTCCAGATCTCCAGTGAAAAGAAACTTCCGGCCATTGACCTTGGCTGGGCGGATGAATAGGTCAATTCGGCAGAAAAAGAACAGTCCTATTTTGAGCAGGAGCCGGGACAATTTGCCTCTGAATCGGATCTGTGCTGGACTAATGGAGGGACTGTACAACTGTCAGAAAATTCCGTATAATAGAGACAGGCTGTAATGCAGCAAAATCAAAGGAAAGGAGAGTTTTGGGTATGAATATTTCGCCAAATTCCAACACGAATATGGAAAACCCGAATCCGGGAAATACAGGTCCTTCTGACGACGGCATGCGAAGCTCTGATTTCACAGGGGCGCCTGTTCCGGATTACCAGCAGCAGAAGTTTCAAGAACAGATGAACTTCTATCAGTCCGGGATTCAGATGGTCCCCAATATGACCATTCCCCAGTGGCTGTTCGTGAAATTCCTGCTCTGGATCCCCATCGTCAACATTGTCATGCTGATCATCTGGGCGGTTGGAACAGTTGGGACAGGAAAGGATGCCCTGGTGAATTTTTCCCGTGCATCCCTGATCTGGATGGCCATCGAGGTCGGGATCTCCATCGTCCTGGTCTTTGCCTTCTGGAACCTGATTTCCTGGATGGTCATGACCGGATTCAATGCGTCCGGATATCCGGTATATTATCACACAAGCCCGTAAAATCCCTTGCTTTAGCCACGGGGGTATAAGGGCTTTTTGAAGCCAGCATAAGCAGGCATAAGACTGCACCGAAGGACATTCGGGAACAGTATAATCTAGCTTGTGGACACTGTGTAAGTCATTACAAATCCGTATGGTTTTGATCATGCAGTAGTGGTAGAAGCAAGAATCCCCTTGCTTTCGCTATGGGGAGTGTCAATAATGATAAGAAAGGATAGAAAACTATGGATTATAATTCAACCATGTATGTAACTGATACGGCTTCCACAGGCCTTAGCATTGGCTATGTGCTTGTCCTTCTTCTGGTGGCGGCCATGATGATCGTCGCGATGTGGCGGATCTTTGCAAAGGCGGGGGAAGCGGGCTGGAAAGCCATCGTCCCCTTCTATAATACTTACATTCTGTATAAGATCACATGGGGGAACGGCCTGTACTTTTTGCTGCTTTTCATCCCCTGCGCAAACGTTGTGATCCAGATCATTACCAGCGTGAAATTGGCCAAGGTCTTTGGAAAAGGGCTCGGATTCACTCTTGGACTGATCTTCTTAGGGCCCATCTTCCAGCTGATCCTTGCCTTTGATTCCTCTGAATATCAGGGCGTATAAAAGGAGGGGTCGTTATGAAATGTGTCAATTGCGGTATAGAGCTTGCACCGGGAACTGCGGTATGCCCGAACTGCAACGCCATGCAGCCGGGTTCCGATCTGGATGACGGCATGTCTTCCGACGCCGTAAACACGGAGATGAGCTCCCATACATATCAGGCACCGCCCCCGCCGGAAAAACGTCCCAACGGAACACCTTACTTAATTGGAGGGATCGTTTTAACAGTCCTGGGAGTCTGCTGCTGTTTCTGGCTGGTGCTCCCTTTCTCCATCACCACGATCGTATTTGCGGCCAAGGCCAATGGTGCTGTGACCCGTGGGGTCTATGATGAGGCAGCCAAAAGCCTGCACTGGGCAATGATCTGGCTCATCGTTTCCCTCTGCGTGACCGGTGTAACCCTGCTCTTCGACCTGGTTGTCGGGTTTCTGGGGATGATGGCAGATACGACTACCACTGTGATCTATGACTAATACGATGAAAGGACGAATGGCCTGCCTGTTTTGCGGATGCCTTCTTCTGGCATTCCTTGGCCTGTTATGGATCCGGGGATATCTGCCTGTCAGTTGCCTCTTTTATGACCTGACCGGGTATTACTGCCCCGGATGCGGCTCCGGGCGGATGGTCCGGGCTGCCCTTTCCGGTGATTTCCTTACGGCTTTTGCCTATAACCCGGTGTTCTTCTTTCTGCTGCCTGTTACCGGACTTTACGGTGTGTTCCGGGCACTGGAATGGATGATTACCGGTACCGTCTCTTTGGGGGGCGGGAAAAAAGAAGCAGCCGTCTGGATCCTGGTCATGGCCTTTGTGTGGTGTTTCGGGGTTCTTCGGAATCTTCCGGGGATGGGAATACTGGCTCCGGGAGGCTTGTTTTCCCTGTAAGAAAAGATGAGAATAAATCAGGAAAAATACCTTGCACTTTCCTTTGCTCAATGCTATACTAAAAGAGGTCAAACACCGAATGTGTATGGCCTCCTTCACTCTCTATCATCAGACGAGAGTGTAGTCGAACTGCGAGAAGGCAGATCAGGGCATGGAAGAGTTGCCGGGAAACCGGCGGCTCTTCTTTTTTTTTTGTATTTCTATGCTATCTGGCCAGACCAACACCCTCTGGTCTCACTATCTTCCCTGTGATATAATGATTCCAGACTATAGAAAGGAGAGAGATTATGAATGTTAAAAAGACATAACCGAGAACGGGAACGGGAGCATGCGTTCTACGAACGGACGCAGAAAAATGCCACGGAACGGCGCCGTGATCTGAAACAACCCATCAAAAAAAAGGTGAAGAACCAGGCGTCTTCTACCTGGTGGTACAAAGGTCCGGCCATTGCTATCACAGCAGCGATTGTCATCGCAGTCCCTCTGGTGATCCAGTATTTCCTGATGGTCTGGACGAACATCGGGATCGAGGAAACCGCACGGACTGGGTTCTGGCACAATTACGGGGCAGCTCCTTTTTATTTCCTCTGGTTCCTCATCGGTACGCCGGCTATCGGGGCCTATGCTACGCACCGCTGCTATGCCGTCTGGGCCAACAACAATGCCATGTTCCTGTCCGATGATATTGAGGAGTATGCCAATGACGCCTACGTGCGGACGCCGGAACATATCATCCGGGAGTTTGACGCGGCGCCGGACGCAGGCCTTGGTTTTGACGGCCACGTCTCTTCCCTGGTCAGCCACATGATGATCTCCAATAAGGGGATCAAGAAGATCGACATGCCCCAGCTGGACCCGGACCGGGAAGGTCAGGTAGCTGTAGATGAGAATGGCAAGATCGTTACCAAAAAAGTGGAAATGTTCGATAAGGATTTCGGACGTCTCCTGTTCAAGTTCTCTAATGTGTCTATGAATGACCAGAAATGGTATGACGCAACGGACTATGCTTTTAATGAGAAAAATTCCAAGAAAGAGGCAAAGTACGGCAATGCAAGAAAAGGTGCTTTCGGACGGAAAGAATATGACACCCTGGCAGACTACATCAACGGGGAGTTCTATCCGCTCAGTACGGATACCCAGCGCCCGGCCGGCGTTTATTTCTATGATTCCCGCCCGGTAAATACGATTTTGATTGCGATTACGAGAGGCGGTAAGGGTCAGACTTTTATCGAAGCCAGTATAGACCTGTGGACCAGGGAGAAAAAGAAATGGAACCTGTTCTGTACGGACCCGAAGGGGGAACTTCTGGCGAAGTTCTATTACCCGGCCACTGTCCGGGGGATGGAAGTGATCCAGTTCAACCTGATGCACCCCCACCTGACCAACGTGTTCAACCCGTTGATCAATGCGGTCCAGCAGTTCCGCCGGAACGATCCTACGAAAGGAACGGCTATTATCGATGCCATCATTGAGACCCTGTTCCCGGACAACGGGGAGATCTGGAACCCGGCAGCCGGAAACATGTTCCGGCGTGCAGTCTACATGGTCATGGATTACTACATCGAGCAGGAGAAATACCTCCGGTATGTAGGCCACAGGGACAACGTACCCCAGGAGATCATTGACATGGAGATCGACAAGCTCTATGGGAAAGTCACCCTGTTTAACATCTACCGTCTGATCGGTGAACTTGCAGCGAAAGTGAGCAAGGATGAAGCATTCATCAATGTGAATCCGGATGAACCGGCAGTCACGGAGAAAGACCTCTTAACCCTGATGTTCGATGCAATGGCAATGCTGCCCACCAATGACCTGCGGAGCAAGGCGATCACAGCCAACAATGCCATCAAGCAGGTGGCAAGTGCTCCCCAGACCATTGCCGGTATCTATGCGACTCTGCTGACCGGACTTTCCGTCTACGCCGACGATACGGCCATCGCCCTCATGTCCGGGGGCCTTTCGGACTCCTTCGATATCACGGGGCTCGCCTTCCCACGGCGTGTGGGCGTCAAATTTGATGACGCCTACATCAAAAAGTTCCGGATCACGGAGGAACTGTGCACCTGGACGGTGTACAAGGACCCCTATTTCAAGGAACGGTACGAGGGAAGCGCCTTTGAACACAAGGAAAAGCTGCCGCCTTCCGGGTGGACCTGGGGGCATTTTGCCGGGACATTCGACCAGGAGATGGTCTACATCCGGCTGGCGATCTCCAGCGGACGGACGGTGGTAAAGACCTTCAACTTCCGGTTCACGAAAGGCTATAAGACCTTTGACAACATCTCCTACGTGATCGACCCTATCACTAAGAAGAAGATCGTGGCCGGGGGAACACTGGAAGAATGGGATGTTAAGAACCAGAAGGTCAGGGTGTCCACCTTCCTGACCAACGTGTTCGACTACATGGGACAGACCTACCGGATGAAGGACATGCCGGTGATCGCCTCCAACCAGGTGTACTACAGTGAACGGCCGAAATGCATCTTTGCCGTGACGCCGCCCCACTTGCAGGTATACCAGCGCCACATCCTGATCATGATCAAGCAGATCTTAGATGAGGTGTACTCCATGTCCTATGCGACCAAGAACAATCGAAAGCCGATCGTAGGGACCAGGCTCCTGCTGGAGGAGTTCGGTAACATCCGTTCCGGCGACCAGGGAATCCCGAACATTGATACGGCGACTTCCATCGCCCTGGGACAGGACGTGCAGATCACCTTCGTCTTACAGTCCTTCCAGCAGCTCCGTGCGATCTACTCCGAGGAAGTGGAGAAGGTCATCCGGTCCAACTGTGCCAATACCGTGTTCCTGAAATCCAACGACGAGGAACTGGTCAACGAACTGGTGCGGATGTCCGGTACGGTCCATGAACTGCGGATGAAGTCTAAATCCGTGTCCCGGAAACTGGCCGACGTGGTGACCACGGCGGAACCGGTGGTGAACTTAAGCGGTGAACACACCGAGACCACGGCACTGACCGCCAATGACTTCCTGTTCCTGGCAGGCCCGAGCCCGGGAAATAACATCACCATCATTTCCGGCGAGATGCCCATTGTCAACAAGCTGGATCAGATCATGCCTATGGCAGCAGGCTTACACAAGCTCCTGCCGCAGCAGGTCTACAACAAGAAGAAGGGCCAGACGGAGCCCTATTCCGACTCCAGCATGCCTTCCTCCATCCGGGATAACGTGAGCTACCTGGATAACGTCATCGACGGGGAGAAGATGGTCCGTGCCAGGGTAGAGCAGGCCAAGATCGCCCGGAAGATGAAGGATGATTTCCTCCGGGTGGCTAAGGAACACCGAATCTCTGTTTCCGAGGACAACGGGGAGCTGGCAGACCTGATGATGAACTTCGTGTATGAGGAGTATGACAAGCAGTCCGGAACGTCCCGGAAAAACTTATCCACACCGGTGGAATACTGGCAGGTGGCCAAAGAGATGTCTAAGCACATCCTGACCATCCGGGATCCGAAGCAGGACAACAAGGCCAAGATGAGTGCTGCCAACATCCTGCGGGAACATCTGGTAAAATGTATCCTGGATGAGAACCTGTCCAAACTGACGGCCATCTACCGGGATAAGAAAGCCAAGAATATCTTAGGCTATGATCCTATGGCGATCTCTACGTTCGTAGGACAGATGCTGGTAGAGTATCCGGAACCGGATCCGCTGGAGACAGAGGACCGGGATATCGACGCGGAAGCGGCAAAGGATCCGAACTATGTGAAACAGGATCCTTATGCACAGCCGGATTTCGATGCCTTTGACGCGAAAGCCATTGACGCCCTGGAGTCTGTCCTGGTGGAAATGGCGGAAGGCCAGATCGCACCGCCAAGAGGCTGTTCCTTTATAAAGATCTCCGGGGAAGAGGGAGACGAATGGGAGTTAAAGATTGATGATGAGTTCATCGCTTCCTACCGTGTCCTGGATGATTCCTACGGGGTGACCTTCAACGATGACCGGGCGCTTATGAGCCGTCTGGTATCAAAAGTACCTGAACTGGTGGAGCGGATCAACTCCATGCTGACGGACGACGATTATTAAGGAAAGATGAGCTGTTTCCTGCGGGAGACGGCTCATCTTTCTTTGGTCACAGGGCATACAAAGAATGTCCAAATCTGGTATACTAAGAGCAGGAAAGAAAACCATTATGGAAAGGAAGGAATACGTATGGCAAGAACATTTCGGGATCGGGCAGCTGACCAGCTCCGCCAAAGAGGGGAGCAGATCCAGGCCGGGGCAGCCTCTGCGGTAGACCGTGCAGTGGATACGGTGACCAGCCTGCCGAATCATATTCGGGATATCCCTAAAAATATCAAACATACAGCGGAAGGAGTGAAGGACTCCACCCTCCAGAGAGCAGACCTGCTTCTGACCACGGCCCAGGCGAAGCAGATGTTAAAAGACCGGCTCTATGATACGGAGAACCACAATGAGCAGGATTTCGTCTATGCCCTTGCGACAGATGAACAGCTGCGGAAAACGGTACGACAGCTGGTGGAACCGGTGTTAAACCCGACGCCGGTAACTGCGGATCCCATGTTCAAGGAGAATTCCTACATCAACATCGGAGCGGGCTTAAGTACGTTCTGGCATGAGATTCAGCAGAAGACGCCTATTGAGATGGAGGAGATGGTGGAACTGGATAACATCCTGATGAGCATTGAAGCAGGCCTTGACAAGGACATGGAACCGGAGACAAGGAAATCGATGCTGAACATTGCCGGTCTTTCCAAGGAACAGATCGATGAACTGGTTCCCCAGTCCGATTATAGGGAATATGAGGATCGGATGAAGGAAGGTGTCCGTGCCCAGGTGATCGCTGACTTCGGCCTGGATTCTGAAAATTTAAGTGAACAGGATGAACTTATGGTTGATGCGGTTGTAGAAGACCGGATCATGGCAACGAAATTACAGATGGACCCGGAAGAGGTCAATCAGGGACCTACCTATGAAGATACCTATGGCTATTCCGCCCAGGATCTCTATGAGATGTTCTCAGAAGAGCCGGTGCCGGACGATATGCCGCAGGATATGCCGGTAGACGATGCTTACTGGGCCCAGTATATGGAAGGGCCGCTGGAAGAGTTGCAGGATATTTACGATGCGCCGCCGGAAGAGAACTGGGCTGCTTACCAGCAGATCATGGCCGAGCAGGAACAGGACCAGCAGGAATTCCCTACGCTGACCGATGCAGACCTGGCTTTTGCTGAGGAGATGAGCCCTCAGGAGATCTCTGATGAAGACTTAGCCTTTGCGGAAGCCTGGGCAAGAGAGGAAGGCCTGGGCGAATTGAAATAAGGATACAGACCGGATCATTCGATTCCGGTCTGCTTTTTTCTGTCCGCCCACACCCACTGTACAAACGTTCCCGGAAACGGTAAAATAAGGATGTATGACAAAGAAAGGGGACGTATACATATGAAAGATTGGGAAGTAGCACAGATACTGGGACAGCTGATCGTGGCTATCCGAAACCGAAGGAAACCGGCCAGAGACCGGGTGGATGACCTGGTTTCTTTGGAACTGCTTTTGGACGCCTGCGCCGAGTCTCCCCGGTATGGGAAACTTGCAGCTTGCTATAAAGACACCAAGCGGGAAGGGATCCTGACTTACGATGTGGAAGCAGTGGAACATTTTGTGGGACAGATGCTCCTCACCTTCCCCTCTCCCGCCCTCCGGGAAGATAACGTGGCCATCCGGACACTGGTGGAAGTGGACGGGGAACGGAAGGTTTATGAAGGGCCGGCTGTCTGCCTGTTTACGGAAGAGCTTCCTACACCGGAACCGCTCTTTGGCACCGGTATTGATGCCGGGGACGGAATGGTTGGATATGTAGGATATCTGGAACAGAGAGGGAAAGAAAATGAGTTTATTTAAAGAGTATCTTTTCTCTTCAGTCAAACCTGAAACTTTATATAAAAAACAAATGAATGGTTTATCAGATCCATCTCTTTGTAATTTTGATCCGTTGGTTTCTAGTTTATTTTTAAAAGAACCGTATAAAGAGGAAAGCTTTGAACATGAATTTATTGATGGATTTTTAAAGGCTGCAACCGTTATTGCAAAAAGCAATCATCAACAAAAGACTACTCAAAAACTATGTGGAATTTATTGTTTGAGTTCTGCATCACTTGCTCTTTCATGCCTTTATCTTTGTCGTCATGCTATTGAACTCGCATTAAAACGAGCTATCAAACAAATAGGCGGCAAACCGAAAATAACACATAACTTAATAGATCTTTGGAATTCTTTTCGTTCATATCTTTCTGAAAAGATCATTCAAAATAAGAAAATGACAGCACAAGATGAAAAACTATTAACAGATCTTTTTCGTTTTATTTCTATTATGGATATGTTTGATGATACTGGCGAAAAGCTACGGTATTCAAAAAGTAAAAAATTTAAAGATATAAAAGATTCGTACACACAAAATACGTTTTATTGGGTTAATGAGTTACAGATTGTGGAACTGACAAAAAAGTTCACTGCTCAATTAGAAGCGTTAAATGGAAAAACAGCCGGCCAGGACAATTCCTGACTGGCTGTTTCTCTGACAGAATAAGTAATGTTAGTATACCGCATTCTTTCATGGTTCATACAGAGCAGTTGACAACAAAGAAAAAGTATAAACATCGGACAGGAAGGGATGCTCGGAATCAGTCAAATAAATCTCATATCCTTCTTTCCGATAGTTTTTGATCCGCTCTTCCAGTCCCGGCAGCTCCGGTTCAATCAGACGCCGGAACCATTCCAGTCCGGAACGCTGGATCACCCGTCTTTCGTATTCTTCCATATGGGTGAGATCTGCCGGATTCGGAAAGACCAGAACCGGATGGATCCCCTTTTCCTTTAACCGCGTCAGGAGACGTTCGTCTTCCGTGATGAAGATATAAGGATAATCTTCCGCCTCCTTGTGAAGGGACAGGATATCAGCGCACAGGTCAAAGAACCTGTCACTCTCCTGCTCGGTCATATGCCTGGTATGGGCGCTCTCCCGGAACTCACTGTCCAGGATGGACTGCTCATATTTCTTTGCGAAAGTCGTTTTCCCAAGGCAGGGATAGGCTGCAATAAAGATCGGTTCCATAGCATTCTCCTTTCAGATCCCATAGGCCGGGTCATAGTCAAAGCTCTTTGGCAGTTCGCCTACATTCTCTTCATACCACCGGAACAACGGTCCGCATTTTAACAGCGGATAATCCTGGGACTGTTCCATGCCGACGGCAACCTGGAAGGATAACAGTTCCATCATCAGGCTGCAAAGGCGGATGATCCCATCCTGGACCATTCCCATCTGTTCGATGGATGCGTCGTAATCTTTCAGGAATGTGACGCTGTGTGGATATTCCTCGTCATCCCAGAAGCAGTATTCCGGCCGGATCTGATCCGGATCTTTTCCTTTCTCCTTTGCCTGTTCCCGAAGACGGCAGGCTTTATCCATATCGGTGATACACCGCAGGAAGTCAAAGAACTCCCAAAGGGTTTTCCGTTCCCGGAACTGGTCAATGGTCCAGGGTTCCATAAGGCGGAAGAACAGGGAATATACCGTATCAAACCGGCCGTGTTTCATGAGCGGTTTCCCCTGCCGGTACAAATTCACATATTCGGAGATATCCCACTTCATAGCGTTCTGTTTGGGTCCGGTATGAGCCAGGGTATCCAATACTTCCCCGGAGAGCTGGAACAGGTCACTTAGAGCCAGGAGATGCTCCAGAGACAAGTCTTTTGTTTTTCTCCCGCCAGACAAGGTCGGGTACTGTTCCAGTTTCAGGCTTTTGTACCGGCCCCGGATCCATAAGTTGACAAAGTGGCGCTGCTGAAGGCGCTCCAGGGTGGCAGGGGCCATCAAAAGGACATCGGTCTCTGTCCCCACCTCATAGATTTGCCCGCAGGTGGTACCGGCTTCTTCCAGGTAATCTTTTAAGGAACGGCGAAATTCTGTTACTCCGATCTTTTCCATGGCAATTCCTCCTTTTCTGTGAAAAAGAATCCTAAGGGTAGATAGTCTGGCAGCGGACGGATGGTATTCTGATAAAGGACCAGGAAATACCGATACCAGCACCAGACTTCTGATAAGTCTTTCTCATATTCCGGAGACGGCGTCCCGGCATCTAACAGGTGCTCTCCCAGTAATGCAAGGATCCGGATCCAGTCTTCCAGCAAGATCTGCTGTTCCTCTGATAATCCTTCCGTGTTTAAAATGGCGTTTTCCGGGTCCATTTTCCCGGCACGGATCTCCCGGTTTCGGGATACAGCGGTCTGACAGAACAGGAAGAATTCCCGCAGGGTGTGCCAGTGACGTAAGGCGTCTACCGGCAGGAATAAATGTTCCAGGACTTCAGCCGTTTTATCCGTCACTCCGTTCCGGGAAGCTGGTGCATGGTCCAGGAATTGTTTCAAAACAGGTGTCAGGTCATCCCATCCTTTTGCCACTGCCCCGGTCTGGGATAAGGTATCCAGGCAGATCTGGATCTGCTGACAGAATGCGGACAGGCCGAGAAGTGTCTCCTTCGGCAGGATCCTTGTCTTCTCCCCTGCCTCCAGAAGCGGATAACTGAGCTCTAAGTTCTTATAATGTTCCCGCAGGGTACGGATCGTATAATGGATCTCCTGGAGGGCGTATAAAGTTTTCGGTGACAGGATGGCCACGTCCCCTTCCGGGATCTTCGGAGATAATGGTGAAAACTGACTCTCAATCGTTCCCAGATAGATGGCAGATGTTTCCCCGTCCAAAGTCCGGGCAAGAGCCGGCAGGTCCTGGGGTGTATGCTCGTCAGATAATCGATAAAACATAAGGTGTTCCTTCCTTTCTTTCCTTCTTTTTCTTTAGTTTATCATATCTGTACAGAAAATACAATACTCTGTACAGAATAAACAAAAGAAAGTACAAGCAATGACAGATTGCCATCTGTCAGAGGGTGTGGACAAGCATTCTTCCATGTTTTAGAATAAAATGGATGAATGAAATTACGGCAGAGAAGGAGAAAAACTATGGCGAGTATTGAAGAAAATCCGGACAGAACAGTCTGTCCGGATTTTCCTGTTATAATTCCTGGCCTTTCTTATTCGTTAGTTCGTTTAAGTCATCTTCTGACAGTGAGAGATCTGTGTTATCTCTCTGAGTGAGCTGGGATTCAATCTGGGCTTTTGCAAGCTCCCCCATTTGATGATAAAATGTTTTACCCGTCGCAACCCATTCTGGAAATTCCTCGGATACTTTTTTTACAAATTCTGATAGAGGAAGGGGTTTCGTTGGTTCACAGGCAGCTGATTCATTTTGAATATTTAATGGCATTGTGCGGGATGTAGCTTGAATTTCCCCATTCCGATCCGGATAAAAAGTAAATGACCGTTTCTGGGTAATATCTGTTATATGCAGAATATCTGCTGTCTGCTCTATATACGCACTGCCATTTAAAACAGTCGTTTCGCCAATAGTTACCCACGGCTGATATTCATAACCTTTTCCATTGATTTCTGCATCATCTGTAATACGGGCCATTCCCCTGATCGTAGTGGTACCATGAATATAAGCATTCCCTGTAACTTCTGCATTATCCGTTATAAGAACTTTCCCTTCAACCCTTGCATTGCCGCCGATCAGGGCACTTTCACGTATTTTTGCTCCTGAAATTACCGCATGGTTTTTTAATTCGACATATTCCGGTTCATGGCCTCGATAATACTTGTTCCCTATTATCGCATTTTGGATAATTACATCGCCTGTGATCCTGGCCTGGTTGATTTCTGCTCCCTTGATTTTGGCATTCCCCGAAATAGATGCCCCGGCATTAACAAAGCTATTTCCGGAAATATGGACATTTCCAGAAATTTCTATGGATGATCCCTTTACGAATGCACCTATATGTACGTCATCGCATATTATGACGTTATCTTTAATCCTGGCATCCGCTATACGTGCCTTCCCTTGGATTCGGGCGTTCGCTCCAAT
>ERZ1643247.555-NODE-555-length-44892-cov-42.814550_pt1 | contig 44892 bp, 46 predicted proteins | sample MGYA00579264_ERZ1643247 | MGnify/ENA primary metagenome ERZ1643247 (study PRJEB29033, sample SAMEA4952262) | chicken gut metagenome | biome: Broiler Chicken; feature: Gastrointestinal Tract; material: Caecum | place: Ireland | collected 2018 | study: Broiler... | reverse complement strand
CGTGAAAGTGGTGCTCAAATCGCGTGCAGATGGGGCTGGGGTGGCGATTTTTGCAGTATGCTGGAGGCTGTGGGAGAAGTATTCCCCGAAGCCAAGTACCAGCGCTGTACCGTCCACTTTTACCGCAATGTATTCTCGGTCACGCCTCGCTCCAAGGTGAAGCTGGTGGCAAAGATGCTCAAGGCGGTCCACGCCCAGGAAAGCAAGAAAGCAGCCCGGGAAAAGGCCAAAGCTGTGGTGGAAGAACTGCGCTCCATGAAACTGAAAGAGGCGGCCAAGAAGGTAGAGGATGGCATTGAGGAGACGCTGACCTACTGCGATTTTCCCAGCGAGCACTGGACTCGCATCCGTACCAATAACGTTATTGAACGACTCAACCGGGAGATCCGCCGCCGTACCCGTGTGGTGGGCAGTTTCCCGGACGGCAATTCCGCCCTCATGCTGGTCTGTGCCCGGCTGCGCCATGTGGCCGGCACCCAGTGGGGCAACAAGAAGTACATGAACATGAAGCACCTGGAGGCCGCCCTTGAAGATGCCTCCATTGCTGGCTGACTTCACTCATGCCAGACCCTGCAAACCATTTTGCGAAAAATACTTGACACTACCACTGTGACCGGCAAGATTGCTCAAAAGTTCCTATGAAGTGGCTCAAAAAGCTCGTGCAAGTGGCTCACCGCAGCCGATTTTTGCAAAATACTTGACACTACCACTATATGGATGGTGATTCAATAAAATCGCATAAACACTCTCCATTTTCCAAATAGCGGTCAGTTTGTAATGAAAGTAAAACTTGATAGGAAAAAATGGGTCCGAAAAACAAAAAGATATATGCAATTAGTTTGTTATCTAACGTGGATGCTATGAAAAGAGCGTGTATAACAGGCGAACCAACTAAATCTTGAACTTTTTGAAGTGGAAAGAGATTTGCTTCTGGAGGCTTTTCACAAGTGCGGCACATTTCGCCGGAAATTGCACGAAATAATTGTTTTCGGATGTTGACTGCAGTGGGGTCATCCAAGTATGCATCGCCAAATTTGAGAGTAGCATATTCATAACCAATCTTTAAACTCTCTAAGAGAAAACGATTTGTTTCCAAGGTAATATCGAATTGAATGTCGGGGCGGATTGTTTTCAGACAGGAAGAATCAATCTTAGAGATTAGGCAGTTTATTTGCTCAAGAGGAATGTTTTGGCGCTCTAGTTTCTTTTTGGCGATGGCACGAGCTTCGTCTACAGAGCTGGCAACTATTTTCAACTTTCCGCTTCCCTCTTGTGTAGCTGCCGGAACAACAGAGGGAACAAAATCTCGACTTAAACGTATTTTTGTCCCGTCTTCTGTTACTCCTTCGCGAAAAGCATTCGGAATAACCCCTTTTTTGCTTGGCAATTTTAAAAACTGACGATATAACTTTGTAAGAGAATGGTTAACTAAATAGTTGTCGACATATGTGCCAAGACAGCTGTTGCATTGCTTACATACATTTTTTATCACTAGTGTTGAGTTTCCGAGGCTTTCCGGAATGATATGCTCATTGCTCCAGCTATTCTTGCCATCGAAATCGCGTTCAGTTCTTCCGCAAAAAATGCATCGTTGACTCATGATGATCTTCCCTTACGATTTAATGACAATAGCCAGGCCTTCTCGTCAATTAATCAAGGCGAGGAGGCTTTTTTCTTTGTTGACTGGATATGTCTATTCTATCTTTTGCCCTGTGCTGTGTCGACTCAGATTTCATTCGGCTGCTGCAAAACATTTTTACTAAATGTACCATAAGCATCCAAGTCATCGAAGACTTGCCGCCGCGTGGCGATCGACCCGCCTTTTAGAAGCAGTAGCGCTGCAACGATATCGCTTCTATCCAGGCCGCTTTGGTTTGCCGCAAGGATCGCCTCCTCGTTGATCGGATAGACAGAAACGACGTCATGCTCCAGAATATGTTCAAAAGATTGATAGAACCTCTGCACTACTGGGTATTCTTCGCACAGCTGACGCAGCTTCGCTTTCTCAATATAAAATTCGGGAGAAACATCCGCCAACAGGCCGTGAACAAAGCTCAGCTTATCATCGGAGACTTCGCGGGCAAATAGGACGAAGTTTTGCAGAAGCGGAGCATTTGTTGAGACAGAGGATGGAGTGATGGCAATTCCGCGGCGGAAATACAGGTCATGAGAACGGAGCCGTTGGCGCGTGAAATAGAGGAAATAATAATCGCCGGCTTCGTTCGTCAGCTCAATGTGTATGTTGGAATGGAACTCATCCAAATACGGTGTGCCTTGCAAGATGCGAACATCAGGCATGACCTGCTGGTAGACATCGACCGGCTTTCCGTAATATGTCATGGTGGCCGTCGTTGTATAGGTTGTCTTTTTTAACTCAAGATCAAAACGAATCAATTCGTCACGCTCGGGGTTGGGTGTATAGAAAAAGCCATGAAACATACCAAGATATCGAGGATCTCGCAAAACCGGAAATTTCTTCGCCGCAGTGCCAGAGGCACCTTTCTCTGCATTCGGTTCCGGAGGCGAAAGAATGTACGCAATGTCAAGGTCCAGGCAACGGCAGACCGCCACCAGCGCACAAAGATCCGCCGCCGTTTCCTGTTCAGAAAATAGACGATATAATGTGTTGAGTGGAACAGAATAGAGCCCTTCGGTTTGTTTGATCAACTCACATATTCTGCTGATATTCGTTTCTCCATCAGGGAACACCAGTCTGTTTAGACGTTTTTTGATAGCCTTGATTTGATCTATACGCTCTGCTTCCATCATTGTCATCGCCCTCCTACAATAAAGCTATGGTGAAAGGCACGGCAGCCAGCTGTGTCCTTTTCCGTCTCAGAGCTGAAGCTGCTAGAATGAGAGAGGAATGGCCAGACTATCATCACCAAAGGGCAACACGCCCGCAAAGGAGTCTGTCAGCCGCCGCTCTCGTTCGCAGCATTCGATTTGTGCAGGTAGTACCGCCAGCTTTTGGCGTGTTCGTGTCAGCCTTAGGAGATTGAACAAGCAATGAGAAAAAAGCGGGGAAGCCAAATTCAAAATCCGGGAGGTTGAAAATGAACGCAGTCGGGATCGACGTATCCAAGTGAAAAAGCATGGTGGCCGCCCTGCGGCCAATGGGGGAAGTGGCTCTCACTCCCGCGAATTTCCTCACACAGACGTTGGTCTGGAGCAGATAGCCTATGCCATTATTGACCTGGGTAAGGGCACAAAAGTTCTCATGAAGGCGACCGGTCGTTACCACGAGCCTCCCTAAAAATAGTATAGCAGATATTTTATAATGTGGAAATGTTTTTCCGATTTAGAATAATTTTTTCTCGCCCCTGTATTCGATCTTGGATAATGATCCCCGCAGAGACGGCCGTATTTTCCCTGTAAATGAAGTGACCTGTGGTTGCGATTGCTCTATAATGGACGGGAAGCAAGCGATATTCATAGTACAGGGAGGTGAACGGTGTGGCTGCAAGCGAGTACGATCTCTGCCTGCAGGTTGGCGAACAGATCCGCCAACGCAGAGTCCAGTTGAAAATGAACCAGAGCGAACTGGCCGAGCGTGCTGATGTAGCGCGCAACACCGTTTACCGTATCGAGGCCGGGCAGCCCGGTTGCAAGATGGGCTATCTGCTTCGCGTTCTGCAGGCGCTTGGGGTATCTGCCAACGACCTCTTTTGCGCCCCGATCCAGGAGCAGGAACTCGCTGACCTGGCGCGGCTCTGGCACCACCTGTCGCCGCCGCAAAAGATTCTGTTCTATACAACCGCCAAAACGATGGCCGAAACAATGCTGCGTATGCAGACGGAGCGCGAGACGATCAGTACATGAACCGCTATTTTTAAATTGCCCCCTACAAGGTGCAAAGCCGCACAAAATGCACCTTGTGAGTTGCTGTGTTTTGCCCAAAATACAGGTACAATATAACCAGGGCATAAACAACCCTGTTCGCCAGGACGGGTTTGGCGTTCTGGCGGGCTGTACCTTGAAAAGTAAATAGCAAGCAGCTGTTTGCCGTGTATATGTCCGGCAGATAGAATGTCCACAGGAACGGCCGGGCGACCGGCCGGCGGCAAAAGGCGTAGCTCTTACACAGGCGCGCGCCGCAGCAAAGACACGCACGTATGGAGGGTAAACATACGGGGGTCCAGAGAATAGAACCTGGGCCGAGGGTGAGGCAGAGTCCCGCGCAGCCGAACGGCTGGTGGACGAGCGCAGCGAGCGTTCGCTGCCAGGGGAAAAGTCAAAGCATAACGTATCTTCAAGTGTAGATACGATGCGGCGGACGGTCAGCTCCGTCCGCCGTATACATTTGCGCTTGAAGCTGGCGAAAAAGAAATGGAGGAAATGCATCATGGAAAAATTGGAAAAGAAGCGCCTGCCGTTGGCGCTTGCGCCGGGGGAAGGCGAAGAACCGAACGAGACAGTCGCACCGTCGATAGAGCCGCACCCCGAACCGGAACTAGAATTATTTCCGCACCGCACTCCAGCGCCCAATATGAAGCCGCAGGTGACGCTAGAGCTGTTGACCGGCGCTGGTCGCAAGAAAGCAATCGGTTCTGCCACAGTGTACAACGCCATCGCCATCCATGGCATCACGGTTGTGGAGGGGAAGGCGCAGACTCTACAGGTCCGTATGCCGCGCGCCCCCAGAGGCGCACAGACCAGGCACAGTGACATTGCATACCCCATCAACAAAACGGCACGGCAAACGCTGTATGGTGCGGTACTCCAGGAGTATGAGCGCCTGTATGCTGCCGCCGAGGCAGAACGCCAAAAGACCAAGCTGCAGATCCCGGACTAAGCCAAGCCGTATCGGGCCAGATGAACGTGAAAGTTCGTCTGGCCCTTTTTTATTTTACCCAAAACAAGTTCTACACAGAAAGGATGGCAAAACCATGCGTGCGATCTGTTTTATTCAAGAGACCAAAGAGGCCGACCTGACGATGCGCCAGCAGCAGCTTGTCTGCCGCCGTGCGTTGCGCAAACTTTTGTGGCGCTGCGAGGCGGAATTGTTTGCGCAGGCCGGCACGGAGCAAGCCTCGCTCGCGTTGCGTCCCGGTATGACAGAGCTGCTGAAGATGGCGGCCCTCGGCCGGGTGGATGTGCTGGTCGTGGTGGACGCCGGGCATCTCTATTGCAGCCGCGCCGAGCTGGACTGCTTGCTGACCACTCTGTTGCAATACGGCGTACACACGTTCGGCGCGCGGGATGGCAGCTGGATCGAACCCGGTGGTCGACGTTGGATGACGCTGCCCGGGTATGACGGGGAGGCGTTCGCATGAAAGGTAAAGAAATCGCTTTGTACCATCCGCGTGCCTGGGTGTATGCACGCGGTGACAGCGGCAGCCCTGTCCTGCAAGATCGGCTCGATGAACTAGGCCGAATTGCACAGATGCGGGGATACGAGATCGTGGGTCAAAGCAGTGATGCCCGGCATCGGCTATTACCGCGCCACCCCGGCCGTGCAGGACTGCTGCGTGCGGTGCGACGGGGGCAGGTCGATGATGTGTTCGTCACCCGCCTGTCACAGCTGTCCCGTAAAGCGGGCCGCCTGCGCCGTATCCTGCGCCTGCTGCATCGAAAGCGTGTACGCCTGCACACCACAGAGTCCGACCTGCGGTATGATCTGTACCGGTATGGTCTGGACTCTATGCTTACATAAGGAGAGCCTGCAATGTTTGGACATGAGAAAGACACATCGTTCGTTGAGCGCGAACTCCAATATGTGGCCGCGCTGCTGATCCTGCGCAAGATGCGCACGGAGGGCATCATTGACGCCGCCAATGCCAGTCGGGCCGCTGTTGCTCTTGCCGAATATTTCGGCGTGATTCGGCGTCCGATTTAGTGGTTCTCGTGAATGGATAAGCCGCCGTCCTTGTGGTAGTGTTGTCATTGCCAAGGATTGGTCACCGTTACTGTCAGCGCAAAGGAGGGAGCGCGTTATGCCACAGGTACAGGTCATTGCCCCGCTGCACGTCAGCGAACCGGCCAAACTTCGGGTTTGCGCCTACGCACGCGTCAGCAGTGATTCTGCCGATCAGCTCAATTCCTTTGCGTCGCAGGTGCGATATTACACAAACCTGATCTCCGGTAATGAAAACTGGACGCTGGTGGACATCTATGCCGACCGTGGCATCACCGGCACCAGCACCGCCAAACGGACAGAGTTCCAGCGCATGATGGAGGATTGCCGCAAGGGTAAGATTGACCGCATCCTGGTCAAATCGCTCTCCCGTTTTGCCCGCAACACCCAGGACTGCATCGCCGCCCTGCGGGAACTGCGGCAGCTCGGCGTGACGGTGGTGTTCGAGAAGGAACACATCAACACCGGCACAATGGCCAACGAGATGCTTATCAGTATGATGAGCGCCTTTGCGCAGGAGGAATCGGTTTCAATCTCAAAAAATCTGCGCAAAGCTGTGCAGATGCGGATGCAGAGTGGAACATATAAAACGGCAAGTATACCGTTTGGGTATGATCGCGGGAATGATGGCACATATATCATCAATGAATACGAGGCAAAAATAGTACGCTTCATTTTCAGTGAATTTTTGTCAGGAACGAGCATGAATGAAATCGCCAAATCTTTGCAAAATCGTGGCGTTCTGAGAAGCGACGGGGTATATCGTTGGTATGGGTTTACGGTTGGTTACATTCTGAGGAATGAAAAGTATGTTGGAGACGAAATCCTGGGAAAGAGTTATACGACCGAAAGCGTACCGTTTAGGCGCGTTCGAAATCAAGGTGAAAAGCCGACATACTATTTGCAAAATGTACATCCGGCCATCATTTCCCGTAAAGAGTACGAAACCGTTCAAAGTTTACTAAAACAGAAATCACAAAAGTATTACTACGCAGATGGAAAGCATAGCTCGAAACATATGGTTCCAAACATCCTGTATTGCAATGTCTGTGGTGCACTATTCTATAGACGTTGCAATAGAAGGGGAGTAGAGTGGGTTTGCGGGAATCACTTTCGCGATGCTTCGAATTGTCCTTCAGGTTTGATAAGTGAAGGAGAACTAATGACGCTATTTCAGAGGCTGATATTTAAACTGAGATGGAATGAGTGCAAAATATTGAAAAGGCACCTCGCTATGTTGGCCGCAATCGAAGTATTTGATCAAAACAGAAAAAGTGTGCAAAGAAACCACGTGGAAATCGCGGCTCTTTCCGATCAAAGTCACACACTCCATCGTCTTTGGACTGCCGGATGTATCGACTCTGCTTTCTTCTTTGAAAAGGAGAAAAAAATTCAAAGCGCAATACATAACATAAGACAGAATATTCTGCGTGATCGTTCATCGCAAGAAAAGCAGTTGAAAATAGAAGCCACAAAGAGCATCCTTCAATGTGTTACGACTGCACCTGCGCATCAATTTGAACCAGAATGTTTTGCCAAGATGGTGAAGAAGATCACCGTAGATAATGAGAAAGTGGTTTTCACTCTCTGTAATGGACTGGAACTCAGCGAAAGTAGAGAGGAAATAAAATGAAGAATTCTACGATCCCGTATGGATATTCCGTACAGAATGGGCAAACCGTTGTAGTTGCCGCCGAAAAGGATGTAGTCAAAAGAATTTATTTGGACTATCTGGCCGGATCATCGCCGGACCGAATCGCCACGGCCTTGAACAGTGCAGGAATCGCATACAGGAACGCACGGCGTTGGAACAAAAACACCGTATATCGTGTGTTGGACGATGCCCGCTACCGCGGCACCGATGAGTATCCTTCGATTCTTTGCGCAGAAACATGGGATGCAGTCGCAGCCAAAAGAAATCAAAATTCATGTCCGTATATGGATGCAGAGTTTCTGGTGATCCGCAAAAAGATGGTCTGCGCCAGCTGTGGAGGGAAGCTGACACGGAATTGGGAAAAGAGCAAGATCGCACGCTGGGAGTGTCCTGCGTGCGGAATGCAGACTGGGGGTATTGAGGATGCAGCAATACGCTATCAAGTGGTTGCAAAACTGGATGCTCTCTGCCAAAATCACGATCCCATACAATGCCCACGCCAGAGCAAGCCCATCGATCTTGAATGCATCCGCCTAGAACGAGAATTCAAGCGGATGGCATCTGCCCCGGCCGCAAAGCCTTCAGAATTGGATAGCCTGATTCAGCAAATCACGCAGTTGCAATACAAGAATATTGACCCTAAAGGGTGCCTATTTGCTACAGAGCAGATAAGGCTGGCACTGGATAAATTGCAACCGGGCCAGTGTAAAAACAAAGAACTGGAAGCGCTTTTTAAGCAAATCGTTTCCAAAGTTATTCTGTTCAAAAACGGAACAGTACAGCTAAAGCTAAAAAATGATCAAATCCTGTAAGGGGGTGATACTATGGCAAAACCTGCTTTGGAAAAAAGCGTCCGCGAAATCGCGGCTGACCCGCGCCTGACACAGCGCAGCCAAAAGCGCCTGCGCGTTGCCGCCTACTGCCGCGTCAGCACCGAGCTGGAAGAACAGGAAAGCAGCTTTGAGGGGCAGGTGAGCTATTACACCGACAAGATCGAGAGCAACCCGGAATGGGAGATGGCTGGGATTTACGCTGACCACGGTATCAGCGGCGTCAAGGACACCACAAGACCCGGTTTTATGCAGATGATAGAGGATTGCAAACAACACAAGATCGACATGATCCTTACAAAGTCGCTGAGCCGGTTCTCCCGCAATACGCTGGACAGCATCCGCTATATCCGGCTGCTCAAAAGCCTGGGCGTGGTCATCGTGTTCGAAAAAGAAGGTCTCAACACGGGCGAATTGGGAAGCGAGATTTACCTGACCTGGTTCTCCGCCTTTGCCCAGGCTGAGAGCGAATCCCTGAGCCAGAATGTCACCATGGGTAAGCGCAGGCTGTACAAAGAAGGCAAATGCTCCTTCCAGTACAAACATTTCATCGGCTACCGCCGCGGCGCAGATGGGCAGCCGGAAGTTGACCCGGAGGGGGCCAAAACGATCGAGCATATCTACTACGGTTTTCTGGCGGGCAAGACCCCAGCTCAACTCAAAACTGAACTGGAGCAGAAAAACATCCGCTCGCCTAGCGGGAATGCTACTTGGTCAAAGGCCACCATCCAGAACATCCTGCGCAATGAAAAATACGCCGGGGATGTGCTGCTGCAAAAAACCTTCACCGCAGACTTCCTGACCAAAAAGGTCAAAAAGAACCGCGGCGAACTGGCACAATATTATGTAACGGACAACCATCCGGCTATTATTCCGCGGGAGATATTCCAGCAGGTACAGCTGGAACTGGCCCGGCGCAGCAGCCGTCCCAAAATCTCGCAGCGCAAAACCAAAACGGAACAGGGCAAGTACACAAGCAAGTTCGCACTTTCGGAGCGTCTGGTCTGCGGTGAATGCGGCTGTATGTACCGCCGCACCCAGTGGGTCAAGCGCGACGGCACAAAAGAACACGTCTGGCGCTGCATCAATCGTCTGGAGTACGGAAAAAAGTACTGCAAGCATTCACCCAGCCTGAAAGAACCGGAACTGCAGAAAATGATCATGGATATGATTCGACCGATGTTCACTGACAGTGAGCGGGTCAAGGCAGCTCTAAAAGATGTGGAACGCAAAATCGCCTTGCAGGCTGCCGACCAACAAAATGCGGCGGCTGTCATTACCCGTATCCAGGAAATCGACCAGGCCATGTCCAACCTGTTGCTACTCGTCAGCCACAGCGCGGACAGCAGCATCTATGATGAAAAGTTCAAACAATTGAGCAAAGAAAAATCCGATCTGCAAGCACAGCTGAAAGCCGTAGAGCACTCCGTGCAGCAGGACGAGCAGCGAAAGCGTCAACTGCAAACGATTCTGGACACGATCGAGCATACTGCCATTGAAGTTAACGAATACGATGACGATCTCGTTCGCAGAATCATCGAAAAGATTACGGTGATGCCGGACGGACAACTGACCATACGCTTCAAAAGTGGTCTTCAAGCGTGATCGATCACAAAAACAAATTGAAACCAGCAAGCCGATTCGAAATAATCGGCTTGTACTGGCTTCAGCCTTGCCGTATAATCAGCATAGAAGGAGTTGAGTCCTTTACACACTCTGTGAAAGGTTCGTTGGTTGACCAGTGAAAACGGCCAACCAACACAAAAACCAATCACTGTACAGTGATTGGTTTTTTTGTGATTGTTTGAAGATTTGCTGGTAAATTATTTTTCATCAAAATTCATGAAGGCGTAAAGCTATAGGATCTTCAAAGATAAACAGAGCTGCCCGTTTATCTTGATTGTATTCCCGGTGTGTCTAAGTGATTGAGTTGAAAGGAATTCGCAATGGCTGCTTCTTTTCGGGGCGTTCAATGGGTTGTGCCGACCGACCTGGGGATAAGCCAGCTGTACCTGAATGGATCTAAGCTGAAAAATATCCAAAAATGGTTCGATCCAAACAACATGAATTTGTGCGCGCCTCTTCCTGTCCATGACTTCGGAGACGGCCGGCTGACATTGACAGATGGCCATAGCCGGGCTTTTCTGGCATACCGGCATAAAACGAGGGTGCCGATCATTTATGATGAGGACGACATCGTAACAGGTGACGAAGGGCAACTGCTCTATAAAAATAGTATTGTTTGGTGCCGGCGCTTGAATCTTCAGACGGTTGCCGACCTTGAAAACCGCATTGTTGACGATTCCAGCTATCAATCTCTTTGGGTGGACCGCTGCAAGCTGGCCTACAATTTGCTGACCCGGACCAATGATGATGAGAGAGCCGGCATACAGCGGCGGTGTCCGGATTGGTTTTTGTATGGCGCGAATGAAGAACTGACGATCTGTTATTGTGAGAAACCGAACGGGAAAACGGTTGAGGTCGATTTATAGGATGCCTGCGGGTTTAGCTCAAGGATCGATTCAGAAGGGAAAGTGGAATAGACGCCGTCTTTATGGGACTGGGCCTGTGACCTCGAATGTTTTGAGATAAAACAAAAAAGTGCATCGCCAAACTTGGCGATGCACGAAAGAGATGGTCGGAGTGACGGGATTCGAACCCACGGCCTCTTGGTCCCGAACCAAGCGCGCTACCATCTGCGCTACACCCCGATAAAAAACCCGCAGCATGTTGCTGCTGCGGTAAACTGGTTGGGGATGAGAGGATCGAACTCCCACGGGCGGAGTCAGAGTCCGCTGCACTACCATTATGCGAATCCCCAGCAGGGTTTTGTGAGTTGGCCGGTTTGGCTGCCCTCAACGGTTATTTATTATAGCGGCTGGACCGGCATTTGTCAACACTTTTTTTGAAAAAATCCGGCTTCTTTTTTCCCGGTTCCCGCGGTCTGTGGCGACGGTCTCGGAAAAGTACGCGGGTACGAAAATCCTATCTGCCGCGGTGGGGATGCGGCGACATAAATTCCCGCATTTCCATTGACAAACCCGTGAGCAAGGGGTACTCTTACAATAGAATGTCGGTGCGGCAGCGGCTGCGACGGGCTGCACAGGCAAAAGACAGGAGGGTTACACAATGAAAATGCGTGTTGGTATCCTTACTTCCGGCGGGGACTGCCCGGGTCTGAACGCTACCATCCGCGGCGTTGCCAAGGCCTTGTATCATCGGATGGGGGACAAGGTAGAGATCATCGGCATCATGAACGGGTATGACGGCCTGATCCACGGCAACTACCGGATGATGGACCCGTCGGAGTTTTCCGGCATCCTGACCGTGGGCGGCACGATCCTTGGAACCAAGCGGACTCCGTTCAAGATGATGCGGGTGGTCGGTGAGGACAAGATCGATAAAGTGGCCGCGATGAAAAAGACCTACAAGGAAGCCAAGCTGGACTGCCTGCTGTGTCTGGGCGGCAACGGCACCCACAAGACGGCCAACCTGCTCAGTCAGGAGGGGCTGAATGTCATCGGTCTGCCGAAAACCATCGACAACGATATCTTCGGCACCGATGTGACCTTCGGCTTCCATACGGCGGTGGACATTGCCACCGAGGTGATCGACCGCATCCACACCACGGCCGGCAGCCACAGCCGTGTCATGTGCATCGAGATCATGGGCAACAAGGCCGGCTGGCTGACGCTGTATTCCGGCATTGCCGGCGGCGCGGACATCATCCTGATCCCCGAGCATCCCTATGATATTGAAAAGGTCGCGGACGCGGTGGAGCGTCGCGCCAAAGCCGGCAAGAACTTTTCCATCCTGGCAGTGGCCGAGGGGGCGCTGTCGGTGGAGGAAGCCAAGATGAAGCGCAAGGAATGGACCGCCAAGCGGGCCGAGTCCGGCTACACCACCGCAACCAACCGCATCGCCAAGCAGGTGGAAGCCATGACCGGCGCCGAGACCCGGATCTGCGTGCCGGGGCACATGCAGCGCGGCGGTTCTCCGTCGGCCTACGACCGTGTTTTGGCCACCCAGTTCGGCGCGTATGCGGCCGGTCTGGTGGCGGACGAACACTATGGCGTGACCGTCGCCATGGTCAGCCGCAATGTGACCGCCAACCCGCTGATTGACATTGCCGGCAAGACCCGCAATGTGCCGGACGACTGCGCCATGCTGAACGTGGCCCGCTCTATGGGGATCAGCCTGGGCTGAGCGCCAGACAACAAACAGGAACCCAACGGCAACCGAGGCCGGGGGAAAGCACAATGCTTTCCCCCGGCCTCCTCTTGTTTCGGGAAGGACAAAAATGGTGTAAGAAAAGTTTTTTGACGGGCTTGACAGGGACAAGTTTGTGTGGTATGGTTAGTTACAGAAGTAATGAACCAAATAACCAAAGAGGCGGGCTTTCCCGCCGCAAAGGAGGCGATGCCGTGAAAGGAGTGCTCAATGACCAGAGCCTGATCTACCAACAGATCGCGCAGATGCTGGAGGATGGCATCCTCCGGGGGGAATACCCCGATGAGACCGCGGTGCCAAGCACCAACGAACTGGCACGGGCGTTCAACATCAATCCGGCCACAGCGGCCAAAGGGGTGAACCGCCTGGTGGAAGATGGCCTTTTGTACAAGCGCCGCGGCGTGGGTATGTTCGTGGCGCCGGGGGCGTCCGAAGCGCTGCGGCAGAAGCGGCAAAAACTGTTTGCCAAAGACAGGGTCCGCGACCTGGTGCGGGAGGCCAAACGCCTGAAAATCGACCGGGAGGAACTGCTGCAGCTTGTGGCGGACGAAGCCGATAAGGAGGAACTGAAATGACCGACCAAACGAGCCGGGGCCATACCCTGTGCGCCCGGAAACTGAACAAGAGCTACGGCAAGCAGCCGGTGCTTCACAACCTGGACCTTGAGATCGAACCGGGGCATATCTACGGTCTGATTGGCCGCAACGGCGCCGGTAAGACCACGCTGCTGAGCATACTGACAGGGCAGAACACCAAAAATTCCGGTGAGGTGAGCTATGGCGGACAACCGGTGTGGGACAATCCCCGTGCCCTGGGCGACATTTGCTTTGCGCGGGAGCTCAGTCCTTCCAGCGAGGTGGCGGCCTTGAAGGCGGAGGACTATCTGATGGCCGCCAGGCTGTTCTGCCCGCGGTGGGACGCCGACTATGCGGATACCCTGATCCGGAAGTTTGGCATTGATGTCAAGAAAAGGCTGAACCGGATGAGCAAAGGGCAGATGAGCGCGGTGACCATCGTGGCGGCGCTGGCCTCCCGCGCACCGCTGACCTTTTTGGACGAACCTGCCGCCGGCCTGGATGTGGTGATGCGGGAACGTTTCTACCGGCTCCTGCTGGACGACTACGCGCAGACCGGCCGCACCTTTGTCATCTCCACCCACATCATTGAGGAAGCCGCCGGCGTGTTTGAACGTGTGATTGTGCTGGACGAAGGCCGTGTGATTGCCGACGCCCTGACCGAAGATCTGGTCGGAGAGTTCCGGTATGTATCCGGCAGCGCGGCGGCGGTGGACGAAGCCCTGGCGGCGGGACCGGCGCCGCTGCAGACCCAGACGGTCGGCAGCCACAAGATCGCGGCGGTGCGGGGAGATGACGCGCTGTTTGACCGTCTGGCGGCCAACGAGGCGTTGACGGTGGAGGGGATGAACCTCCAGAATGTGTTCGTGGCCCTGTGCGGCCATGGCGATGAGGAGGGGTAAGCCGTGCTGAAGATGTTGGTTCTCTACAGCCAGGCCCTGCTGGGATCTTTGCTCACCATGGTGGTGTATATGCTGGTCCTCGTCACCGGTGTCCGGCTGACAGACATTGGTCTGTTCGAGACGTATATCTATGCCACGCCCATACTGGCGTTGGCGCTGCCTTCCATGTTCGGCGGCGGCACCGTGACCAACCTGGCGCTGGGGTTCGGCGCATCCCGCCGGCTGTGCTATTGGTCCCTGCAGCTGGCTTCGCTGCTGATGATCGGGATTTGTCTGGCTGTGACCTGGCTGACCTTTCATCTGTCCGCAGGCTGGATGGTACACCGCGCCTCGGTGAGCTGGACGTGGGGCGGGACCGCGCTGTTGTTCTGCGCCTGTGAGTTTGCGCTGCAGTCCAGCATCCTTACCTGCACGATGGAAAAGGGCTGGCGCCGCTCCCTGACGGTGTTCGCAGGGTGGGGGCCGAGCTTCCTGCTTGTGATGGCGGTGGAAGTCTGCCTGCTGCTGGATGACGAACCTTTGTTTGATGTGCTGCGCCCGCTCAACATCCTGAACCCGATCTGGATGACAGTCGGCGGTATCTTTCTGGCAGGCGCCCTGGTGCTGGCCATCATAGCCCGTGTGCGATTCAACAAACTGGTGGTGAGACAATGAAACACGAACATCTTGAGGAGGCGGGCGGCCTGAGCTTCGGGGCGTTTTTTGCCCGCTGGATGCGCTTCCGCCGTGAGGATATGCTGGCCATGCTCAGCTTTCCGGTGGGGTTCTGGCTGCTCCTGCTGGTGGTCGTCCTGATCGCTGGCGCTGTGGAAGGCGCGGCAGACCCGGAGGCGCTGGGCATCCCGGTCGCCCTGGCACTGGTGGGCGGCGTGTTTGCCGAGTTTATAGTCGGCGTCGGCAGCGCCGGCGTCTGCTTTACGCTGGCGGTCTGCTGGGGCCAGCCCCGGCGGTACGGCGTGGCCGCGCTGTGGTTGGGCGGTATCCTGTACGGCGCCCTCAATCTGCTGCTGGCGGCGGTCCTGCAGGGGGCGGTGCGGCTGTTTGCGCCGGGGTCGCTCGACCTGTTTGGGCGTCTGCCGCTGGTGCTCTGGCTGGCGCTGCTCATCGGGCCCACCGCGGCGTCGGTGGTGGTCAAAGCGGTGCTTCGCCGTTTCGGCCCCAAGGCGGGGGGCTGGCTGTATCTGGTCTTCATGATTTTCTGCATCGGCATCCCCCGCCTGGACAACGTGCGGGGAATGGACCTGCGCCCGGCTTTGTTCGCTGTTCTGGCGGTGGGGCTGGTTGCAGCGGGGGCGGTCGGCAGCCGATGGCTGCTGCGCACACCGGTGGGCAACGACTGACCCCTTGACAACCCCGGAAAACTGCATTAGACTAGAGACAACCAAATGCGATGCGGGGGAGTTCCGCGGGCCAGCAGCCTTTTATAGAAAGCCGGGGAGTGTGGAAACCCGGCAAAGGCCGCCCGCGGTTGTCGCCCCCAAGCAGGTGCGGTGAACCGGTAGAGCCGTATTAGCCGCATCCGTCCCGCCCACGTTATCGGGCGTTCAAGGGGCGCTGTTTCCGGCAAAAGGCCGGCGCGGCGCAATTTGGGTGGTACCGCGGTTGTGTTTCACGGCCGTCCCATGAGGCATTCTCACGGGGCGGTCGTTTTTTATTCGCCCCAACACACAAGGAGGCTGCAGTATGGCAAAAGAACTCGCCAAACAGTATGACCCCAAAGGCACCGAGGACAGGATCTACCAAACCTGGTGCGACAAGGGGTATTTCCACACACAGATCGACCGCAGCAAGCGTCCGTTCACCATCGTGATGCCGCCGCCCAACGTCACGGGCCAGCTGCACATGGGCCATGCCATGGACGAGACCTGGCAGGACATCCTGATCCGTTACAAGCGGATGAAAGGGTTTGCGGCGCTGTGGGTGCCCGGCACCGACCATGCGTCCATTGCCACCGAAGCCAAGGTCGTCGCCCAGATGAAGGAAGAGGGCTTGACCAAGGAGATGCTGGGCCGGGAGGGCTTCCTGGAACGCGCCTGGGCCTGGAAAAACACCTACGGCAACCGGATCGTCAGCCAGCTGAAAAAGCTGGGCTGCTCCTGCGACTGGCAGCGGGAGCGTTTTACCATGGACGAGGGCTGCTCCGAAGCGGTGCTGGAAGTCTTTGTCAACCTTTACAACCAGGGTCTGATCTACCGGGGCAACCGGATGGTCAACTGGTGTCCCCACTGCAACACCTCCATCTCGGACGCCGAGGTGGAGTATGAGGAAAAGGCCGGGCATTTCTGGCACCTGCTCTACCCGGTCAAGGAAACCGGCGAGATGCTGGAACTGGCCACCACCCGCCCCGAAACCATGCTGGGTGATACGGCTGTGGCCATCAATACCGACGACCCCCGCTATACGCACCTGCACGGCTGCCATGTGATCCTGCCGCTGCTGAACAAGGAGATCCCCATTGTCTGCGACGAGCATGCCGATATGGAGAAGGGCACAGGCGTTGTCAAGATCACCCCGGCCCATGACCCCAACGACTTTGAGGTGGGCAAGCGCCACAACCTGCCGATGGTGCGGGTGCTGACCTATGACGGCCGCATGACCGGTGCGTCGGACAAGGCGGCTTACGAGGAACTGAAGGCGGCTGGCCGGGCTGCTGCCGATGAACCGGAGGTGCTGGACTGCGGCAAGTATGCCGGCATGACCGCGATGGAAGCCCGCAAGGCCATTCTGGCCGACCTGGAAGCCGGCGGATTCCTGAAACAGACGGAGGACCTCACCCATGAGGTGGGAACCTGCTACCGCTGCCACACCGTCATCGAGCCGATGGTCTCCAAACAGTGGTTCGTCAAGATGGACCCGCTGGCCGGCCCGGCCATCGAGAGCGTGGAGAAGGGCGAGATCAAGTTTGTGCCGGAGCGCTTCACCAAGAACTACATCAACTGGATGAAGGGCAGCCGGGACTGGTGCATCAGCCGGCAGCTGTGGTGGGGCCACCGCATCCCGGCCTGGTACTGCGCCGACTGCGGCGAGACCATCGTGGCCAAAACGGCGCCCGCGGCCTGCCCGCACTGCGGCGGCACCCATCTTGACCAGGACCCGGACACGCTGGATACCTGGTTCTCCAGCGCTCTGTGGCCTTTCTCCACCCTGGGCTGGCCCAAACAGACCGAGGACCTGGACTTCTTCTATCCCACCAATGCGCTGGTCACCGGTTACGACATCATCGGCTTCTGGGTGTCCCGCATGATCTTCTCCGGCCTGGCCTACACCGGCAAGGCCCCGTTCGATACCGTGCTCATCCACGGCCTTGTGCGGGACAGCCAGGGCCGCAAGATGTCCAAGAGCCTGGGCAACGGCATCGACCCGCTGGAAGTCATCGACAGCTTTGGTGCCGACGCGCTGCGCATGACGCTGGTGGTGGGCTCCACCGCCGGCAACGACACCCGCTACAGCGAGGAGAAGGTGACGGCCAGCCGCAATTTCGCCAACAAGCTGTGGAACGCCGCCCGCTTTGTGCTGATGAACCTGCCGGAAGACTTTGCCCCGGGTATGCCGGATGAAGCGTGGCTGGATATGAGCGACAAGTGGGTGCTGTCCGAGCTGGCCGCCGTGGCCGGCGAGGTGACCGGCAACCTGGAAAAGTATGAGCTGGGCCTGGCCGCCGACAAGGTCGAAAAGTTCATCTGGGAGGTCTACTGCGACTGGTATATCGAGATCTGCAAATCCCGGCTGAACTCCGGCGACGAGCAGCAGGCCGATACCGCCCGCAAAGTGCTGGTCTATGTGCTGGACCGGGCGCTGCGGATGCTGCACCCCTTTATGCCCTTCATCACTGAGGAGATCTACCAGGCGCTGCCGGGCAGTGCTGAGACCATCATGACCCAGTCCTGGCCGGAGGCCGAAACCCTGCCCACCTGGCCGGAGGAGAGCGCGGACTTTGAAACGCTGATGGATTACATCAAGGCGGTGCGCGCCTCCCGCAGCGAGATGAACGTGCCGCCCTCCAAAAAGACCAGCATGATCATCGAGACTAGCGCCCCGGCGGCTTTCCGGAAAGGCAGCGTCTACCTGGCAAGGTTTGCCTTTGCCACCGATGTGACCCTGACCGAAAAGTATGAAGGCGACACCGCCGGCATGGTGACGGTGGTGACCCCGGCGGCCCGCGGCTTTATCCCGATGATGGAACTGATCGACCGGGAGAAGGAACTGGCCCGCCTGAACAAAGAGCTCGCCAAGGCGGAAAAGGAGATCGCCATGTTCCAGAAACAGCTGGACAACCCCCGGTTTGTGGAAAAGGCGCCCGCCGCCCTGGTGGCCGAGACCCGCAGCAAGCTGACCGCCGCCCAGGACAAGCAGAAGAACGTGCTGCAGTCCATTCAGGCGCTGGGATGACCTGCCGCCGCAGCGGCAACCGGTTTCTAAGAAATCGTAAATAAAATACAGGAAGGGCCCTGCGCCACAACAGCGCAGGGCCCTTCCTTAATTTAATTTATTCGGTTTGCCGGGCGATTCAGTTGCCCATAAGGAAATCCAGCACATCCCAGCCATCGCCGCCGGTCTCACGGTACAGTTCGGTATAGCCGCACTGGCAGCAGCTGATGGTCACGAACTTTTTGTTCTGCACATCAAAGATCTTGGCAAAGTTGCCGCCGGTGGCCTGCAGGCGGTCGGCTTCATACCGCTCGCAGCCGCACTTGGGGCAGACGTATTGACGTTGTTCCATGGTTTTCTCCTTTCATGGATCAAGCCAGATTCAATTTTCTGGTGATGAAATAGTGGGTCGTCACCCATAGAATAGCATCTGCGGCCCCAAAAAGCAAGATGGGGACGGTCAGCAGCCCGCCGAGCAGCCCGTGTGCGGCGGTGGTCTGCTCGGAAGTCAAGGCGCCGCTGATCAGGGCGACATCGCCGCTTTGCACGGCGGAATAGGCGCCCACGGCAACAAAGATGACCGCTATCATCATAAGGACCTGCAGCACAAAGGTCAGGAGGAAATAGGTGAGGATGCTGGCCGCCAGCCGGTGCTGGGGCCACTGGGCACCGATGGCCATGCACAGGTACAGGAAAAGGTAGATCGTGGCAAGGCACAGCAGCCAGATCAGCAGCGCATACCCGGACCAGAGCAGGTCCGCGAGGTCGTCAAAGGCGAGGAACTGGAAATTCTCGGCCGTGACCAGCGCACCGGCCTGGATGGAGCTGAAACTGAGCACCGCTCCGCAGACCACAAAGACTGCGACGGCGAGGGTGGTGGTCAGGCAGGCGCAGAGCAGCCGTGCGCCGATGTGTTTCCAGGCTGGCATCGGCAGGCTGAACATCAGGTAGCCCTGGTCGCCCAAAAGTTTGTAAAACCGCATCATTCCCAGCACAACGCTGGCGATGAGGCCGGCCAGGGCGGCAAAGGCAAAAAGGATACCGGTAAAGCCGCAGACAATCAGATAGGGAAGAGAATCCCCCAGGGCGGGGAACAGGGCGGATAAAATCCCCAGGCCGCCCAGCAGCAGTGACAACAGCAGCGCACCGCACCAGACCGGCACAAGGATCCGGCAAACAGAGAAAAATTCAAACTTAAACAGCTTTTTCATAGTGTTCCTCCGATTCCTGATGGCGGTCAGCAGCGGAAGGTGTCCCGGAAAAATTCATCCAGACTCTGTCCGCGCTCTTCCCGCAGTTCGTCCACGCCGCTTTGCAGCAAAAGCCGCCCTTCTTTCAGGACCAGCACCTCGTCCAGCACCTTTTCAATGTCGTCGATCAGGTGGGTGGAGATCACCACCGCGGCGTCCTCGCTGTAATTGCGCAGGATGGTGTTCATGATATACTCCCGCGCAGCCGGGTCCACGCCGCCCAGCGGTTCGTCCAGCAGGTACAGCTTGGCCTGGCGGCTCATGGTCAGGCAAAGCTGCATTTTTTCCTGGGTCCCTTTGCTCATCGCGCCGATGCGCTGCAAAGGCTCCAGCTTGAGGTCGGCAAGCATTGCGTTGGCCTTGGCCTTGTCAAAGTCGGCAAAAAAGTCGCTGTACAGGGCCACCGCATCGCAGACCCGGAACTCCACCGGCAAGGCCATGCGGTCGGGCAGATAGGCGGTGACCGACTTGGTGGCGATGCCCGGGGTTTCCCCCAGGATCAGAACATCCCCGGCCGTGGGGCGCAGCAGCCCGGCCGAGATTTTCAGCAGGGTGGTCTTGCCGCTGCCGTTGGGGCCCAGCAGCCCCACCAGCCGCCCGGCCTGCACCGTAAAATTCACATCCAGCAGGGCATCCTTGACCCCATACCGTTTGCTCAGCCCAAGGGCTTGATACAGTTTCGTCATTGGGAATCCTCCTCTTGTACAATCTGCTGCAACAGGGCCTGCACCTGTTCGGCGTCCAGGCCCAGGGTCTGCATCTGGCGCCAGAATGTTTTGGCCAGCGCCCGGGCCTGCCCGCTGCGCAGCTCTTCCAGCAGCCGGGTGTCGGTGGTCACGGTGCGGCCGGCGGTGCGCTGGGTCTGTATCAGGCCGCGGCCTTCCAGGTCCTGCAGCGCCCGCTGCATCGTGTTGGGATTGACGCCGGCTTCGGCCGCCAGCTCCCGCACAGGCGGCACCCGGGCCCCGGCCGGCAGTGCGCCGGCCACAATGGCGGCCTGCAGCTGTTCGATCAGCTGCAGATACACCGGGCGCCCGGCCGAAATGTTCCAGTCCACTGGATCGCCTCCTATTGTATTATTGTATTAACTGCTTAATACAATAATACACGTCTTCCGACAAATGTCAACCCCCTTTGCAAAATTTTTCTTTTGCGGTATCATGGGAGCAGGTCGCTTTTATTTGATAAGGAGGCATGTATGCCGCGCATTCTGCTGATTGAAGACGATACCGACATCAACAACGCCGCCTGCGAGTATCTGACCCGGCAGGGATGCCGCTGCCGGCAGGCGTTTTCGGGCACCGAAGGGCTGCTGTACTGGCGGCAGGAAGGGGCCGACCTGCTGGTGGTGGATCTGATGCTGCCCGGGCTGAACGGGCAGGGGCTGCTGGCCGAGGTGCGCCGTACCGCCGCGGTGCCGGTCATTGTGCTGTCGGCCAGGACCGCCGTGCAGGACCGGGTGGAACTGCTCCGGCTGGGGGCGGACGATTACCTGACCAAACCTTTTTCGCTGGAGGAGCTCTGGCTGCGCATCGGGGTGCAGCTGCGGCACGCCGGGGCGGCCCGGCCGGCGGGGGAGGACACGGCGCCGAAGATCCGGTATAAGGATTGGGAGATCGACCCGGAAAAGCGCAGCCTGGTCGCCGCCGGGCAGCCGGTGGAACTGACCCTCCATGAATTTGAGATCGTGGCCCTGCTGGCATCCCGCCCCCAAAAGGTGTTCACCCGTCAGGAAATCTTTGAGCAGGTGTGGAACCAGACCTATTTTGTGGAGGACAAGACCATCAATGTCCACATCTCCAACATCCGCGCCAAACTGCGCCCCACCGGCACCGACGGATACATCCGGACGGTTTGGGGCATCGGTTTCAAGTGCGAAGGGTGAAAGCGCGGCAAACTTTACCTTTTCTTAAACCTTTCTTGGCGTTTGTTTGACCCGCCTTTTGTAAGATAAAGCTGTGGCCGGAACAAATGCGCAGGGAAACACCCTGCACCGGCTTCGTAAGGGCGGCGCCTGCCGGGCACCGACGAGAAAAGGAGGGTGACAAGTATGCAAATGGCTGTACATACCGCCGGGCTGTGCAAACGGTACCGGGGCAGGGCGGCTGTGGACCACCTGGACATGCAGGTGGGGAAAGGAGAAATTTACGGATTTATCGGCCAGAACGGCGCCGGCAAATCCACCACCTTCAAGCTGTTGGCCGGGCTGGCCCGCCCCACGGCCGGGCAGATCGAACTGTTCGGCCGCCCGCTGACCGATCCCACGGTCCGGCGGCGGCTGGGGGTGCTGGTGGAGGACGCCGGGGTCTACCCGGGGCTGTCTGCCCGGGAAAACTGTATGCTCAAGGCGATGGCGCTCGGGCTGGACAACGAATCGAAGGCGGTGGAGCGGACCTTGGGTGAAGTGGGCCTGGCCGGCGCGGGCAGCAAGGCGTGCAAGCGGTTTTCCATGGGGCAGCGGCGGCGGCTGGGGTTGGCCCTGGCGCTGCTGGGCAACCCCGACCTGCTCCTGCTGGACGAGCCGACCAACGGCCTGGACCCGGAAGGCATCCGGGATATCCGCCGTCTGCTTCTGCAGCTGCAGGCGGAACGGGGCGTGACCATTGTGGTCAGCAGCCATCTGTTGGGGGAACTGGAAAAGATCGCCACTTCCTATGGGATCATCCGCAGCGGGCGGATGGTGCAGCAGATCACCGCCGCCGAACTGGAGGCCCGCTGCCGCGACTATATCACGCTGCAGACGCAGGACCCCCACCGGGCAGCGGCCGTCCTGGAAGAAAAACTCGGGCTTTCCGGGTACGAAGTGCTGCCGGAAGGGGTTCTGCACCTGTATGATCCGGTGGAATCCAGCGCCGTGGTGGCGGTGCTGAGCGAGAACGGGGTGCCGGTGGGGAGCATCGGCACCCACCGCCAGGAACTGGAAGACTACTTTGTGAAGCTGATGGGGGTGGGGGAGCATGTTTGAACTGTTTCGGATGGACCTGCGCCGGATGTGGAAGGAGCGATTCCTGACCATCCTGCCGCTGTCGCTCATTGCCGTGCTGGGGGTCAGCTATGCGCTGATGAGCCTGGTGTCCGACCCCTTCATGCTGGATGCCATGGCGGCGCAGGGGGCGGATGTGGTGGCGCAGGATTTTGAGGAAGCCCTGCAGATCCGACAATACTCGGTGCTGCAATACCTGCACGCCATGCTGGCCAACGGCGGTATGTGGCTGATGGTGGTCGGCTGCGGTACGGGGGTGTTCTGCGCCGGAGATTATACCCGCGGTGCGGTCAAAAACATCTTCCCGATCTTCAGCCGCCGGTGGTCCTATGTGGCGGCGCGGGCATTCTCGCTGCTGGCGATGGTGCTGGAACTGGCGGTCGCCGGGTTCGGGTTTGCGGTGGTCTTGAAGCCCTTTTCCATCTTTCCCACCTGGGGCGGGACCTGGCTGGACTGGCTGCAGCTGTTTGGAACGACGATCTTGCTGGGATGGGCGTTTGCGCTGTGCATGTTCTTTTTCACCACGCTGGTGCGCAGCGAAGGCTGGATGGCGGTGGTTGCCCTTCTGCTGGCAGTGGGCTTTCCGGCCACGGTGATTAGCGGGGTGGCCGGTCTGCTGCACCTGCCCCCGCTGGGAGAGTACACACTGTTTGCCTGCAGCCAGCGGCTGACGATGACCTTTCAGCCCGAGGTCTACGTTCTGATCATCCTGACCTGCCTGGGCTGGGGTGCGGCTTACCTGTTGCTGAACACATGGCTGCTGGAACACCGTGACGCCGCGTAAACCGGCTGCGCGGACCGGCAGGGAGGAGGGGACGGGACCATGGCGTATATCCTGGTTTTGATTTTGGCTGCGGCGGTACTGGTGCTGGCGGCGCTGCTTGTTCGGCTGCTGCGCCAGCTGAACACCTGGGCCGACCTTCTCGAAAGCACCGGGGCGGATTCCAATCTGCGTCTGCCGGCGGCGCTGCGGCTGCGCCCGGTATTGCGCAGCTGCCGTGCCATCAACGGCCGGCTGGATCAGGCCCAGCAGCGCGCCTTGCAGGCACGCCGCAGCGGGGAGGAACTGCAGTCCGCCATGGCAGCCGTCAGCCACGACATCCGCACCCCACTGGCGGCGGCCGGCGGCTACCTGGAGCTGATGCGCCAGGAACCGGACCCGGAAAAGCGGAAAAAATATCTCGACATCATCACAAGGCGTCTGCAGGACCTGGAAATGCTTTTGGACCAGTTGTTTTTGTATACGCGGCTCAATGCGGGCGAGGCAGCAAGGGTGCGCTCCGTTTCGGTTCAGCTTTGGCCGGTGCTGTGTGACGCGCTGACCGCGCTGTACCCGCAGCTGGAGCAAGCGCATATCGAACCGCAGATCGACTTCCCGGACCGGGAGATCTGGGTGCAGGCGGACCGGGAAGCCCTGGCGCGGGTGCTGCGGAACCTGATCCTCAACGCGGTGCAGCATGGCAACGGCGGACTGGTGATCCGCCAGCGGGAAAGCGGCCTGACCATCGAAAACCGGGTGGCTGATCCGGCCGCACTGGATTTGTCCCATCTGTTTGACCGTTTCTGGCGGGCGGACCACGCCCGCGGCCGGGGCGGTGCGGGGCTTGGCCTGGCCATTGTGCAGCAGCTGGCCCTGGCCCAGGGCGGCCGGGTGGAAGCGCAGCTGGAGGGCGACACACTGCGCCTGACGCTGACGCTGCAGCCCGCCGCACCCGCTGCGCAGCGGTGAATCTGATTTCGATAAAGGCAGGAAGCGGCTGCCCTGGCAACGGGGCGGCCGTTGTGTTTTTTGTCTGCGATTTTCTTGTCAAAAAAAGCAAAAAGATGTTGACAGTGGTTTACAAGCCTGTATAATGATTTTTGTGTGTTGCATCTATTGAACACAAAAACAAGCGTTGTATGTGCTGCTGCAGCCGCGCCGGCCCTGCCGGCGACGGTGTAACAAACCTTTTGCGGGGCCGCATAATTGGCGCTGACCGACTGCCGGGCGGCTTGGAGGCCGACGGCAGAGGCATATTTCCGCAAAGGGGGATGCAGTCGTATGAATGAATCGCTGATCGTATCGCTGAAAGACATTGTCGTTGACTTTGATGGGGAACGGGTCCTGAACGGCCTGTCACTGGATATCCACGACAAGGAGTTCGTCACCTTCCTGGGGCCTTCCGGCTGCGGGAAGACAACGACCCTTCGTGTGATCGCCGGGTTTATCACCCCGCAGTCCGGCAATGTCTTTTTTGATGGCAAGGACATCACATCTCTGCCGCCTTACAAACGGCAGGTCAACACCGTGTTCCAGAAATATGCGCTTTTCCCGCACCTGAATGTGTTCGAGAACGTGGCGTTCGGTCTGCGGCTGAAAAAGATGCCGGAAACGCAGGTTCGGCCCAAGGTGCTGGAAATGCTGGAGACGGTGGGCTTGAAGGGGTTTGAGCGCCGCGGCATCAACCAGCTTTCCGGCGGCCAGCAGCAGCGGGTCGCCATTGCCCGAAGTCTTGTCAACTCACCCCGGGTACTTTTGCTGGACGAGCCCCTGGGGGCGTTGGACCTGAAGCTGCGCAAGGAGATGCAGCTGGAACTCAAACGCCTGCAGAGGGAAATGAACATCACCTTTGTCTATGTGACCCACGATCAGGAGGAAGCCCTGACCATGTCGGACACGGTGGTGGTCATGAACAAGGGCAACATCCAGCAGATCGGCAGCCCGGAGGATATCTACAACGAACCCCAGAACGCCTTTGTGGCCAACTTCATCGGGGATTCGAACATTCTGGACGGCATCATGATCAAGGACTTCCTGGTCAGTTTCTGCGGGCACGACTTCACCTGCGTGGACCGCGGATTCCAGACCAATGAGCCGGTGCAGGTCGTGGTCCGCCCCGAGGACGTGGTCATCGTTCCGCCGTCGGCCGGTATGCTCACCGGCCTTGTGCGGGAGGTGATCTTCAAGGGCGTCCACTTTGAGATGCATGTGGATGTGGAGGGGAAGGAATGGCTGATCCATTCCACCCAGGCCAGCCAGCCCGGCGAGATGATCGGAATGAACATCGGCCCGGACGAGATCCACATAATGTCGCGGGAAGGGGTGTGAGCAGATGCTTCGTTCCAAGGCTTCCCGCTGGGCCGCTGCGCCGTATCTGGTGTGGATGGTCATTTTTATCGTGGTCCCGCTTTTTATCGTGATCGGCTACGCCCTGACCGACGCCCAGGGCGCCTTTACGCTGGACAACCTGGCCACCATCGGCCGGTACTCCTCGGTGTTTGCCCGCAGCCTGCTTCTGGCGGCCGAGGCCACCGTCATCTGCCTGGTGCTCGCCTTCCCGGTGGGGTATTTCCTGTCCCGCCTGCGGGCCAACAAGCAGCACATCATGCTGATGCTGGTCATGCTGCCCATGTGGATGAACTTTCTGCTGCGCACCTATGCCTGGATGACGCTGCTGGAAAAGAACGGTCTGATCAACCGCTTCCTCGGCCTGTTCGGCATCGGTCCGCTGAATATGATCAACACCGCCGGCGCGGTGGTGCTGGGGATGGTGTACAACTACCTGCCCTACATGATCCTGCCGCTGTACACGGCCATGACCAAGATCGACGATTCCATCATCGAGGCGGCGCAGGACCTGGGCTGCAACACCTTCCGCATCCTGCTCCGGGTGCTGATCCCGCTGTCCGGCCCCGGCATAGCCACCGGCATCACGATGGTTTTTGTGCCGGCGGTCTCGACCTTTATCATCAGCCGGATGCTGGGCGGCGGCTCCAACCTGCTGATCGGTGATCTGATCGAGCTGCAGTTCCTCGGCAATTCTTACAATCTCAACCTGGGCTCGGCCATGAGCCTGGCGCTGATGGTGATTGTCCTGCTCTGCATGAGCTTTACTTCCAGTTTTGACGAAGAGGAAATGGAGGGCGTGATGTAATGAAAACACAGCATAAACGCCTGCTCCAGCGTACCTACATCGTGCTGATCTTCGGATTCATGTACCTGCCCATCGCCGTGCTCATCGCCTACAGCTTCAACGAAAGCAAAAGCCGCGCTGTCTTTACCGGCTTCACGCTGAGCTGGTACAAGAGCCTGTTCCAGAACGAGATGATCCTTTCCTCTCTGGGGCTTTCGGTGGTGCTGGCGCTGGTCTCCTCGGTGCTGGCCACCATCCTCGGGACCCTCGCCACCATCGGCATCTATTCCATGTCCCGGCGCACGCAGCTCATCATCAACAACATCAGCTATGTCCCGGTGGTCAACCCCGAGATCATCACCGGCGTATCCCTTATGCTGCTGTTTGTTCTGATGCAGCGCGCCGGTCTCGGCGGGGAAGGGGGCATCTTCGGCTGGTTCACGCTGCTGATCGCCCACATCACCTTCAATGTGCCCTATGTGATCTTCAATGTTTCGCCAAAACTGCGCCAGCTGGATCCGAGCCTGTACAATGCGGCCCAGGATCTGGGCTGTACCCCCCGGCAGGCGTTCTTCAAGGTGATCCTGCCCCAGCTGACCCCGGCCATTCTGTCGGCCTTTCTGATCTGCCTGACCTATTCCATCGACGATTTCATGATCTCCTACTTCAACTGCGGCACCATGCAGACGCTGCCCATCGCCATCTACAGCATGACCCGCAAAAAGGTCAGCCCGGAGATCAACGCGCTGTCCACCATCATGTTCCTTGTGATCCTAAGCATCATCCTGATATCCAACGCGCTGGACAGCCGGACCTACCGCAAAAACCAGGCGGCGATCCGCCAGGGGAGGGTTCAGGCATGAGGGGACAGAACATGAAGTGGAAACGCCGGGCACTGGCCGCTCTGGGGGCGGCGGCGCTAGCGTTCTGCGGGGCGCTGCCGGCGGCCGCGGCTGACGACATCATCCTGAACGAAGATCTTTCAGTTTCCGGGGATTACGACTGGACCCGCTTTGCGGGGGAAAACATCACCCTCAACGTATACAACTGGGGGCTGTACATCTCGGACGGTTCGGACGAAAGTGTGGACGTTCTCTCCGCCTTCGAGGAGCTGACCGGCATCCAGGTGAACTACACGACCTTTGACTCCAACGAAAGCCTATACGCCAAGATGAAATCCGGCGGCGCCAGCTATGACGTGATCTTTCCATCGGACTATATGGTGGGAAAGATGATCGAGGAAGGAATGCTGGCCCCGCTGGATTACAGCAACATCCCCAACCTGGCGGCGATCGGGCCGGAGTATCTGGGCTGGGACTTTGACCCGGACAACACCTACAGCGTACCCTATACCTGGGGAACCACCGGGCTGATCTACAACACGACGCTGGTGGACGAGGCGCCCACCAGCTGGTCGGCGCTGTGGGACATGCAGTATGCCAACAACGTCCTGATGTTCAACAACTCCCGGGACGCTTATGCCATCGCAGCCAAAAAGCTGGGGCTGTCCCTCAATCCTTCCAGCGTGGAGGAAGTGAACCGGGTCATGCAGGAATTGCAGGACCAGAAGTCGGTGGTACAGGCCTATGTCATGGATGAGATCTTTGACAAGATGGAGGGCGGGGAAGCGGCCCTGGCCCCCTACTATGCCGGGGATGCGCTGACCATGATCGCCGACAACCCGGACCTTGCCTTTGTCCATCCGAAGGAGGGGGTCAACTTCTTTGTGGACAGCATGTGCATTCCGGCCGCCAGCAAGAACAAGGAAGCGGCCGAAATGTTCATCAACTATATGTGCGAGACCTCGGTCGGGTATGCCAACTGCGATTATATCGGCTATTCCACCCCCATCACGGCGGTGTGGGAACTGTTGGATGACGATTTGAAATACAGCCCCATCGCCTACCCGGGGGAGGAAGTTATGAGCAAGGCGGAGGTGTTCACCACCCTGCCGGACGAGATCAACGCCGAGCTGGACGCCCAGTGGAGCGAGATGAAAAGCTATGACGAGAGCGGCGGCAGCTGGATGGTGGTGATCTTCCTGGTGGGGGCGGTCCTGCTGTCCGGCTTCAACATCTGGCGCAAGGTTCGCCGGAAGATGCGCGACACCTACTGACTCGGCGGACGGCCAGCCGCGGGCGGCGCCCTTCGGACAGCCGGCTGCCCCCCCCTTCGGACCGCCGGCTGCCGGGGCGCTTTGCATGGCGGCGGAGTTTGTGCTATAATAAATGGAATTCTGATAGACCGGAGGGGACAGACGATGCTGCCTACCGAATATGCCGAATCCTTTCAGGTATACCGCCATGACGGCGATTGCTTCGGCTTTGTGCAGCCGGCCACGGTGCTGCGGTACGCCCAGCAGATTGCCGGGGAGCACGCCATTGCACTGGGGCTGACCGATGCGCTGTATGCGAAGACCCACACTGCCTATGTGCTGGTAAAGCAGGCGATCCACTTTGACCGCATGCCGCATGTGGACGAGCATCTTCAGCTGATCACCAAGCCGGAGGCGCTCAAGCGTGCCGTAAACAAGCGGATCACTCAGGTGCTGGACGCCGCAGGCCGGCAGGCGGCGCTGGCGGACAGCCGCTGGGTCCTGATCGACACCGACCGCCGCGCCATTCTGCGCAAACATCCGGAGGAATTTGCCACCGCCCATTGGGCGGCGGAGGTCCCCCAGGAACTGCCGATGAAGATGCAGAAGGTCCCGCTGGAGGACTGCCGCCAGGTAGGGTTGTATACGGCCACCTACAGCCAATGCGACATGAACGGCCACATGAACAACGCGCGCTATGTGGATGTGATCTGCGACGCCCTGCAGCCGGAGGTGCTGGCTGAGAATTTTGTGCAGGATCTGGTGATCTACTATCACAAGGAGGTCCCGCGGGGCGGGTCCTTCACGCTCTGCTGCGCCGCCCCGGAAGAGAACCGTTGGTATTTCGCCGGGCTGCAGGAAGGCAAATGCTGCTTTGAAGCGGAGATGCGTCTTTGCCCCAAAAACGAGATGATGTGAAAATAGAGCAGACACTCCCGGGCTAAGACAGGGGCTTTTCAGGCTCCGCTTGCCGGAAGCGTACCCACCCAAAACAAAATGGTCGGCATTTCTGCCGACCATTTTGTTTTTGAAAACCAGCCCGATCAAAGGACGAACTTACCCCGGAAAGCTCAGATCGATCTGACCGGCGGCGCATTCCACGTCGATCTCCACCGCGCCGGTACCCTGGCGAAGCTGCTGGGCCAGGGAGGAATAGCTCGTGCCGTCATAGGTCAGGCTGCCGGCCAGCACCTCCGCCTGCAGGGTGTAATCGCTGGCGGTGCCGGTCAGGGACGCCGTGATCTCGCCAGCGTTGGAGGAAACTTCCAGTTCCCGGCCGGGCTGCACCCGGGCTGCTTCGATCCGGCCGGCGTTGGTCTCCAGGCTCACCTCATCCGCCTGGCAGGCGGCCGCATCGATGTTCCCTGCGTTGGTCTCCAGGCTGATGCTGCGGGCCGAGATCTCGCCGGCCTGCACATCGCCGGCATTCAGGCTGATCTCCAGTTCATCCAGCGTCATGTCAGGCAGGTCCAGGTCTGCCGAGCTCAGCGAGACATCCAGATCCTGCAATACGCCGGTGTCCGGTATGGTCAGGGTGGCGTTGAACAGGTGGCCCTGCTGGTTGCCCTGGGGGCCCAGCTGAACATTCAGGCCGCCGTCATCCGCCCGGGTCCGCAGAATGCTCTGGTCTAGGCCGTTCACCTGCAGGGTGAACTCGGTGGCGGCAGGGTCCAGCACTACGGCCAGATCTCCGTTGTTCACCTTCAGGTCCAGCTTGCGCAGATCGCTCCCGAGGCTGGTCTGCCAGTTGTCGGCGGTGCCGGTGACGGCGCCGGTCTCCCCGGTGGAAGAGCTGCCGCTCTGGGCTGCCGGGTCCGCAGGGGCGGTGGGCTGGGGAAGGACGGTCGAGGAGCCGCTGCCGACCACCTCTGTGCTGGCGGTGGTGGAGCGTGCGAACACCAGCCCGCCCAGCGCCAGAAGCAGGCAGAACAGCAGCACCAGCCCGACCACCACGCCAATTACGACCCATAAAGCCGTCGGTATGCGGCCATGCCGGGGCGCTGCCGCGGCCGGCTGGGCCGTGTAGGCAGGGGCACCGGATTCGGGCGGCACGGCGTCCGATCCTTCCAGAATCTTGCGGGCGGCTTCCTCCGGCGTGCCCAGCTCCCGGATGGCCTCGGCCTCTTTCTCGGGGCCGGCCGAGACGAAGTATTCTTCATAGTAGTTCATTGCATCGCGGCGTTCCTGCTCCGGCAGCGAGGAAAGCAGCTGTTCCAGTTTTGCCAGGTATTCGTACTTTGTCATGATGGCTCCCCCCAAAACAGATGGTCTATTTTTTGGCTGTACTCTTTCCAGTCGGCCCGGTAGCGGTCCAGCTGCTCCAGACCTTTGGATGTCGTTTGGTAGTAGCGGCGGTTGCGGCCGTTGATGGTCTCATCATACACTGTCAGGCATTGGTCTTTCTGCAGACGGCGCAGGACCGGGTACAAAGCGGACTCGGACAGATCCAATACCTCTTTGATCTGCTGTGTGATCCGGTACCCGTAGGTGCCTTGCTCCTCTCTGGAAACCACGGCCAGTACGACAGCGTCCAGCAACGCCGCACTGGATGTAAAGGTCATGTGGGCCTCCTTTCTGAACTGTTTCTTCTTATCATATTATATAACATATAATATGCTGGATTGCAATACATTCTGCAAAATAAATCGGAAAGTTTCTGTGAACAAAACCGCCAGGGGATCATAAGTCTTGGCGGGCCGGCTGACAAAAAACATCCCCCCGACACCGCGGCTGCCTGGCAGAGCGCAAAGGCTGCCGGCGTTCTCTCGGTTTGTCGGAGGGGAAAATGAATGAAGGGACGACGATATGATCGGGCACGGTGACAAATCGGGGCTTGGCGCGCGCCGGATGCGGCATTCCTTGCGGCGGACGGCGCTGCATGGCCCGGAAACGCGGAAATCCCCGCCTGAGGGAAGGCGGGGATTTCCAGAAAGGAGGAGAAGAACACATGAAAAAGTTGGTTTATCTTGCTTGCAAGCTTATTATACACCCGGTCCGGGGCGGCGTCAATAGAAAATTGTAAAAATATTGTAACTATTTTTTACCCTTTTGTCATGATTCCCCGACGAGAAATCCCCGGCCGGCCTCCCTGTGTCAAAGGAGCGGACCGGGGAAGGAAACGGGTGGACGGTCATTTCATCCGCTTGGTGTAGACTAGGTAGGAATAGACAAAGCTCCACAGCAGCCCGCCCAGCAGGAATACCAGGATCAGCACAAAGGTCAGCATTTCTCCCAGCAGGCCGGCCAGAAGGCTGAGCACCAGCAGGCTGACCCCCATCACAATGAAGGTGATGCCGCCCATGCGCTGGGTCCGGTTCCAGGTGTGTTCATCGGCCAGCGCCCAGGGGGTACGCACGCCGAACATGTAGTTCTGCCGGATGCGGGGCATGTAGTTGCCCAGAATGATGAAGAGAATCCCCATTCCGCCGCCGACCAGAACGCTGACGAATCCGCCCTGCTGCGGCAGAATGCCGAATACCGACAGTTCCACCAGCCAGGTAAAGGCGCAGAAAAACAGGGTCAGCCCCAGCACAAAACAGCGCCAGACCCCGCTCTGGCCATAGTTTTTGCCTTTGGGGTCGATGGAGGGGAGAAAGCGGAACAAAACCAGCATGGCGGGCGGCAGCAATGCCAGGAGCAGTGCGCTCCATTTGGGGCCGAAGTCATCCACCACCCCTGCAAAGTTCCAGTGTACCGGTACCTGCTCGGGCAGGAAAGGGTAGCAGACCAGGTGACCGGCAAAGTTGAGGGCACAAACCGCCCCCAGAATCCAATACAGCTTATTCGAGGTCTTCATGATCATCTTCCCCCTTGACAAAGCCGAAATCATAAAACCACTTCATCAGCTCCTGAAAAACGGTCAGGTTCAGGCAGTAGACGATGTTTTGCCCGCGGCGTTCGTCTGTGACAAGGCCGGCCGCCTTGAGCGTGTTCAGGTGGTGGCTGACCGAAGGCTTCGCCATGTTGAAATGCGCGGCGATCTCGCCGGCTGTCATCTCGCCGCCGGACAGCAGCTCCAGGATGTGCCGCCTGGTCGGATCGGACAGCGCCTTGAAAGCGTCCCCCATCCGGCTCGCCTCCTTTGCTTGATTGGGATGAGAATGTTAGACAAATCTCTAACTGTTCTGGCTTCACTATAGCACGGCCCTGCCGGTTTGTCAAGAAACAGCAAAAGAGCCTGCCGCTATTGGGCAGGCTCTTGGCGGGGTGTGCGGAAGCCGGATCCGGGAATCCGGCCGATCAGGCGTTGGCGACCTCGATCAGATGCTGCGTCACCAGGTTGTTCAGGATGCTCATTTTCAGGTAGGTCTCGCCGTACTGGGCGGTGTAGCTGCTGGTGTCGTTGGTGCCGAACTGTCCCATAAACTCGCTGTTCATGGTATCGGTGTCGCAGACGATGCCGTAGGTCTCCGCAAGAGCCTGAATGATCAGGGTCTGATGGGCGGCGCTCTCCACATAACCGTGGATGCTCTCCAGGTAGGCGGCGGCGTTTTCAAACCCGCTGGCAGCCACAAAATCATCCAGCGTGGCGCCGTTCATCTGGCTGTACAGGAAGGGGGTCAGCAGGTAGTAGTCTTCAAAATACTTCACCAGCGACTCGGGCAGTTCCTCCGCAACGGTAAGCTGCTCATTCAGCTGGCTGTAGATCTCGTTGGCCTGCTGGTCAAACAGAAGAATGCCTTCCACATAGCTTTTCAGGGTGTCCACACTGGTCAGGCCCAGCTCCTGGTTCAGGTTTTCCTGCACCCAGGCGTCGGTCAGCTCAGGCAGTTGGGTCTCCTGGATGGAGTTGAGGGTGGTGGTGAACACCGCCTCCTTGCCGGCCAGGTCGGGGTTGTTCTCGTAGGGGTCCGGGAAGGTGACCACCACGTCGAAGGTTTCGCCGGGGGTATGGCCCACGATCTGATCTTCAAACCCGTCGATGAACCGTCCGCTGCCCAGCGTCAGGTCGTACCCCTGCGCCGTGCCGCCGTCAAAGGCGACGCCGTCGATGCTGCCGGCATAGTCGATGTTGACCGTGTCGCCGGTGGCAGCCGCCCGGTCGGTGACCTCCACCGTCTCCTCAAAAGAAGCGAGGATGTTGTCGTTGATGTAGCTGTCCACGTCTTCGGCCGCGACGGTGTTGGCTTCCTCCGAAAGGGTCAGTTTCAGGTCGGCCGGCACGGTCACATAGTCGGTGGCGGTCACGCCAGCCACATAGCCGTTCTCATCAAAGATCGAGCTGTAGTCGAAGTCGCTCAGGTAGGCATAGGGGTCCGCGGTCTCAGCCGTGGCAGTCCCTGTCGTGGCAGGGGCGCTCTCCGCCGTCTGGGAAGAGGCGGTGCTCTCGGTCTTGGCGCCGCAGCCGGCCAGACCCAGCGCCAGGCAGGCGGCCAGGGAACCGGCTGCTGTGCGGGCGAAAACAGTACGTTTCATGTGTTGAACCATCCTTTATTCAAAGTGATACTTGTCTATTATACATCATTTTTTCTAAAAGTACAGACGCAGGCCCGAAAATTTGCAAAAAGATAAAAAGATGGTATACTGGGGCATAGACATTCGGCGGCGGATTCTGCCGCCACAGACAGGAGCAAGGTATGCAGAAAGAAAAGATCGACCGCATCAACGAACTGGCCCGCAAAGCCAAAACGACCGGGCTGACCGAAGAGGAGACGGCGGAACGCGCCGAGCTGCGCAAAGAATACCTGGCGGCAGTGCGGCTGTCGCTGCAGACGCAGCTGGAACACACCATCGTGCAGGAGCCGGACGGCACCCGGCATCCGCTGCTCAAAAAGACCGGGGCGCAGCGCAAACCCTCCTAAGGCTGTCCTGACAGGGCGGGCCCCGGGCGGCAAACCGCCGGCATTTGGCACGGCATGAAAACCGGCCGGCCGCATTGCAATTCTGCGCGGTGTCTGGTATAATAAATAGCGACGGCGTATCCCGGTTTGAATAAATCGGCTGTTGTTCGTATTGTATGGGCGGCGACCGGGCGGAAAAGGCTGTAAATTTGTACCAGAAGTGAGGTTTACAAAAAATGCTTACTGCGATCACCGGTATCAACTGGGGCGATGAAGGCAAGGGCCGCATGGTGGACCTGCTGAGCCAGGACTATGACATTGTTGCCCGGTACCAGGGCGGCGACAACGCCGGTCACACGGTCAAAAACGAGCGTGGCAAGTTTATCCTGAACCTGATCCCGTCCGGCATCCTTCGTCCCGACGTCGTCTGTGTGATGGGCGGCGGAATGGTCATCGATCCGGAACATCTGGAAAGGGAGATCGCCTCCTTGCGGGAGAAGGGAATCGAGATTACCCCGGCCAACCTGAAGATCTCGGACCGCGCCACCATCACGATGCCCTTCCATGTGGAGCAGGACGGCCTGGAAGAAGCCCGTCTGTCCAAGACGGGGGCTCAGTTCGGCTCGACCAAGCGCGGCATCGCCTATACCTACGGCGACAAATTCATGAAAAAGACCCTGCGTATGGGAGACCTTGTCCACATGGACGCCGGGGTCCGCAAGCGGCTGGAAACCATTGTGGAGTCGAAAAACCTGACCATGGTCAATATTTACGACCAGAAGCCGGTCAGCGTGGAGGAAATGTGGAGCTGGTGCGAGCATTTCTCCGCCCTGTTCAAGGAGTATATCTGCGATGTGGGCGACTATCTGGCCAAGGCGGACGACGCGGGCAAAAAGATTATGTTCGAAGCCCAGTTGGGCGCTTTGCGGGACATTGACTACGGGATCTATCCCTATACCTCCAGCTCCAACACCATCAGCGCCTATGCGCCGATCGGCGCCGGTATCCCCGGCCGCAAGCTGGATCTGTCCATCGGAATCATGAAGGCGTACTCCTCCTGCGTGGGGGAGGGTCCCTTCACGGCTGAACTGGCCATGACCGAAGAGGAAAAGGACGTCCTGCGGGAACATGGCCATGAGTACGGCGCCGCCACCGGCCGGCCCCGCCGCGTGGGCCCCTTCGATGTGGTGGCCAGCCGCTACGGCGTGCAGTGCCAGGGCTGTGATGAACTGGCGCTGACCCTGCTGGATGTGCTGGACTACATGCAGACCATCCCGGTGGTGGAAGCCTACCGTCTGGCAGACGGTTCGACCACCGACCGGTTCCCCACTGGCAAGACGCTGGATGACGCGCAGCCCGTCCTCAAGCAGATGAAGGGCTGGCACTGCGACATCAGCGGTGTGCGCCGCTATGAGGACCTGCCTGCGGAGACCCGCGCCTATGTGGAGTATCTGGAACAGGCGGTGGGATGCCGCATCAAGTACATCTCGGTCGGTCCCGAGCGGGACGCCTGCATTGTGCGGGACTAAAACACTGACAAATTGAAGGAAAGCAGCGGTCCTCCTGTGCGTGGTCCGCTGCTTTTTGAAAGAGGGAACTTTCTTGAGCCATTGGTTGATCCGCATTTTTATCAAGGACGCCGAAAACACCGGCGACGCCCGGGTGCGCAACGCCTACGCCAACCTGGCGTGCGTGACCGGCATTCTGTGCAACGTGCTGCTGTTTGCGGGCAAGTTTGCGGTCGGCACGCTGTTTGGCAGCGTGGCCATTGCGGCGGATGCCATGAACAACCTGTCAGACGCCAGCTCCAACATTGTCAGCCTGGTGGGGTTTCGGCTGGGGGCGCGGCCGGCCGATGAAAAGCACCCCTTCGGCCACGCCCGTTATGAGTATCTGGCCGGGCTGGTGGTCTCTGTCATGATCCTGGTCATCGGCATCGAACTGCTGAAAGAGAGCGTGACCAAGGTGCTGCACCCGACGCCGGTCGCTTTCGGCTGGCTGTCGGCGGCGGTTCTGGTCGCCTCCATCCTCATCAAGCTGTGGATGAGCCTGTTCAACAAAAAGATCGGTACGCTGATTGATTCGGAAACGCTGCTGGCAACGGCGGCGGACGCCCGCAACGATGTGATCTCCACGGCGGCGGTGCTGGTGGCGTCGCTGGCCGCGGTGGCAACCGGCTTCACCCGGCTGGACGGTCTGGCCGGTGTGGCGGTGGCCGCCTTTATCCTGTACAGCGGCGTGGGCCTTGTACGGGATACCCTGGACCCGATCCTGGGTGCGGCCCCTGACCCGGAACTTATCGAGCGGATCGAGCGCAAGGTCATGACCTATCCGAACGTACTGGGCATCCACGACCTGATGCTGCACGACTACGGCCCCGGCAACCGTCTGGTCAGCTTCCATGTGGAGATGCCCGCCGGTGCGGATGTCCTGCAGAGCCACGACACCATCGACACCATCGAGAAGGATCTGCTGCGGGAGGAAGGCCTGATCGCCACCATCCACTATGACCCGGTGGTCACCGATGACGCCCATGTCAACGAACTGCGCAGTTTCCTTACCGAGACGGCGGCAAGGCTGGAACCGGATGCGGCGGTCCATGACCTGCGCATCGTGCCGGGAACCAGCCACACCAACGTTGTGTTCGACTGTGCGGTCCCGCCGGATTATCTGACCGGGAAAAACCAGCGGGCCGGTCGCCTGGCCAACGCCCTGCGGGAAGCCGTGCGGGAAAAATGGCCGGATCATTTCTGTGTGATCCGGATGGAATCCAACTACGGCGCCGCAAAACTCAAAGAAGCGTCTGATTTGCAGACACGGGGATGAGACCCCTTCACACAGTGAATAAAGAAAGGATGTGCCCCATGGACTACAATGCCGCAGCCCTTGCCATGCACGAAAAATACCACGGCAAACTTGCCGTAGAAAGCCTGTTTTCGGTCAAGGACCGGGACGCGCTCTCCACGGCCTACACCCCCGGCGTGGCCGAACCCTGCCGCCAGATCGCCAAAAACCCCGAAGAGGTCTACCGCTATACCCTCAAAAGCCGCACCGTCGCGGTGGTCACCAACGGCACTGCCGTGCTGGGGCTCGGCAACATCGGCCCTGAAGCCGGCCTGCCGGTCATGGAGGGCAAGTGTGTTCTGTTCAAGGAGTTCGGCGGCGTGGATGCGTTCCCCATCTGTCTGAACGCCACCACCAAGGAGGAGGTGGTGGCGGCGGTCAAGGCGATCGCCCCCACCTTCGGCGGCATCAACCTGGAAGACATCCGCAGCCCCGAATGCTTTGAGATTGAAGCCGAACTGGAACGGGATCTGGATATTCCGGTATTCCATGACGACCAGCACGGCACCGCCATCATCGTGCTGGCCGGTGTACTCAATGCCCTCAAGGTCGTCGGCAAGGACATCCGCAGGATCCGGGTGGTGCAGAACGGCCCGGGGGCGGCGGGCACCGCCATCATCAAGATGCTGCAGACCGCAGGGGTGGAGGACATCGTCGCCGTGGACGAACACGGGATTCTGTACCCCGGGCGCCCGGCTGGACTGGCCGGACACAAGGCGTCGCTGGCCCAGACCACCAACCCGCGCCATCTGACCGGCGGCCTGGCAGAGGCTGTCAAGGGGGCGGACCTGTTTATCGGCACCTCGGTGGGCGGCGCCCTGACCGCGGAGATGGCGGCGTCCATGGCGCCGGACGCCATCGTGTTTGCCATGGCGAACCCCAACCCGGAGATCCTGCCGGAGGATGCCAAGGCCGCCGGCGTCCGGGTGGTGGGGACCGGGCGCAGCGACTTCCCCAACCAGGTCAACAACGTGCTGGCTTTTCCCGGCATCTTCAAGGGGGCGCTGGCGGTCCGGGCGCGGGACATCAACGATCAGATGAAGCTGGCGGCTGCCAGTGCGCTGGCGGGGCTGATCCCGGACGAGGAGCTCAACGAGGAAAACATTCTGCCCAAAGCCTTTGACCCGCGCGTGGCGCAGGCTGTGGCCGACGCGGTGGCGAAAGCGGCCCGGGAAAGCGGCGTGGCCCGCCTATGAAGATCCGGGAACTGAAAGGCGAAGCCATCACCGAAGCGGTCCGGCAGCTCTGCCTGCAGGCGAACCGGACACTTCCGGCCGATGTCAAGGCAGCGATGGACCGGGCGATGCGCGCCGAGCCCTGGCCGCTGGCGCGCCAGACCCTCGGCCTGCTGGAAGAAAACCTCGGCGCCGCGGCACAGAAGGAACTGCCGATCTGCCAGGATACCGGCATGGCCTGCGTGTTCATTGAATTGGGGCAGGATGTGCATGTGGACGGCGACCTGACCGCAGCGGTGGACGAGGGGGTCCGCCGTGGCTACACCGAGGGATATTTGCGCAAAAGCATCACTGGCGACCCGCTGCAGCGCAAGAATACCGAAGACAACACGCCAGCTTTTCTGACGCTGCATCTGGTCCCGGGGGACCGCTGCCGGATCACGGTGGCGCCCAAAGGGGCCGGCAGTGAGAACATGAGCCGGCTGGGGATGCTGAAACCGGCAGACGGGGTGCAGGGCGTGCGGGATTTCGTGCTGGAAACAGTGCGGCTGGCCGGGTCCAATCCCTGCCCGCCCATCGTGCTGGGCGTCGGCGTCGGCGGCAGTTTCGACCACTGCGCAGCCCTGGCCAAGCGGGCTCTGCTGCGGTCGCTGGATACCCCCAATCCCGACCCCTATTATGCGGCGCTGGAAAAGGAGCTGCTGCAGGCTGTCAATGCCCTGGGGATCGGCCCGCAGGGATTTGGCGGGGCCACCACCTGCCTGGGCGTCTCGATCGAACAGGCGCCCACCCATGTGGCCTGCCTGCCGGTGGCCGTCAACATCAGCTGCCATGTGACCCGTCGGGCCAGTGTGGTCCTGTGAGCCGCCGGAATCACCCATCAAGAGGAGAAGGAAGAATCGACAATGTCTGCCAAGCGTTCCCGTATTGATATTTCCCTGGAGGGCGTCGGCAAGGGGACAGCCCGGCGCCCCGCTTCGATCGATGTCCCGCTGGACGGCCGGCGACCGGCTTCCCACGGCGCGGTGCTGATGGACCCGCAGTTGGAGCGGATGGTCAACCAGCATCACGAGGAGATCAAGGAACTGCACCGCCGGGCACGGCAGGGAGGAAAATGAAGATGCAATATCATCTGACCACACCGCTGTCAAAACAGGATCTGGCCCCCCTGCGGGCCGGCGATACCGTGTTGCTTTCGGGGGTGGTGTACACTGCCCGGGACGCAGCCCACGGCCGTATGGCGGAACTGCTGGATGCCGGCAAGCCGCTGCCGTTTGACCTGAAGGGGGCGGCAATCTACTATGTGGGCCCCACCCCGGAACGCCCCGGGCAGGTCATAGGCGCCGCCGGCCCGACAACGGCCGGCCGGATGGACCGGTATACCCCCCGGCTGCTGGACCTGGGGCTTGCCTGCATGATCGGCAAGGGAAAGCGCAGTGCCCAGGTCAAGGAATCGGTGGTCAAAAACGGCGCGGTGTATCTGGCGGCGCTGGGGGGCGCCGGTGCGCTGATGGCTGCCAGCATCCAAAGCTGTGAGATCATTGCCTGGCCGGACCTCGGCTGTGAGGCGGTCCGTCGTCTGGTCGTGCGGGATATGCCGCTGACCGTGCTGCTGGACGCGCAGGGCGGGGACCTGTATGAGAGCGGGCCGGCTGCCTATCTGCAAAGCATGGAAAGGGAGGATGGGGCATGAGCCAAGTCCGGAAGCGGGCCGTCAAACGAGTGGTGATCTGCCTGGTCGTGCTGCTGGCGGTGTGCGCCGGCGCGGGCATCTTCATCAAGATGCGGGCGGACCAGAAGGAGCGGCAGCGCCTGGCCCAGCAAGCCGCCGAACAGGCGGCTGCGGCGGAGGCTGCCCGCCAGCAGGCCGAGGCTGAGGCGGCGGCCAAGGCGGCAGCTGAGGAAGAACAGGCCCGCAAACAGGCCGAGGAGGCCGAACAGCGCCGGGCCGAAGCCGAACAGGCGGCTGCCGAGGCGAAGGATGGCATTGAATACGGGGACTGCATCGGCACCGTATGGGTGGAGGGCACCGAGGTGAATTGCGACCTGTACTGGGGCGATACTACGTCCATCTTCCGGGCGGGTGCCGGGTGCAGCGCCGACAATGGCTGCGTGATGCCCGGCGAAAACGGCACGGTGTTTGTGGGGGCGCATACCGACACCTACTTCAACAAACTGTTTGACGCCGAGGTGGGCGCCCTGATCCATCTGGATACGATCTATGGGGATTTCGTCTACCAGATCACCGATTTTGAGGTGATCGGCGATACCGAGGTGGACAAGTGCCGCTGGGGCGCCACCGAGCCGAGCTGCATCCTGTACACCTGCTACCCCCAGGGGATCCAGACCCCGACCCGCTACCGGTACCTGGCGTATGCCGATCCGGTGGAGACCGATGAAAACGGCGTGGTCCCGTCCAGTCTGCCGGGGATGGAAGAGACCGGGGAGGAAGCCGCAGCCGAGGCGACGCCCGCCCCCGAGGAACCGGCCGCCTGACACTGATTTGACAAAATGACAGGAACTTGGTACACTAATATCCGTTATGCGGATATGGCGGAACTGGCAGACGCGCTGGTTTTAGGGTCCTGTCACCTTAGTGAAGGATTTTCGGAGAAACGACCATGCAGGACCGTTATGCAGGAGATATTGGAGATTTTGGAAAGTTTGCCTTGTTAAAAGCACTTTCTGCGGCTGGTTTCAAAATCGGTGTGAACTGGTATCGAACTTATCCGCAGAGCTTTGAAAAGCAGGATGATGGAAAATATCACATTCCCCAGAAGTATTTTGTTTGCGACCAGCAATTGGCAGAAAAACTGTCTGCGATCTCTCATCTTCCCATAGCCGACCGTACGATCCATAAACTGCAGGATGCCGGACTTGTGGATGCTATTTGGTTTTCTGACGAGGTTCCGTTTAAGGAAGATCGTCTTGCGTGGCATCGCCGTGCTGTTTTTGCGCTGTCCGCTTGCGACATCGTGTTCCTTGACCCTGACAACGGACTTTTGGTGAAAAGTGTTGGCAAAGGTTCTGCCAAAAGTGTGAAATATATTTTTTTGGATGAGATTGCAGATTATACTGCACAGGGGATCAGTGTTGTGTTCTACAACCATCGCCAGAGAAAAGCCGAAGATATATATTTCAGCTGGATAAGAGAAATGTTGAACACTCAAAGTGATTTGTGTGACTGCCCTTTTTCCAAGATCACATTCCCAAAATGTTCCGTGCGGGATTATATCCTACTTGCGGCAAGGCCAGATCACCAGAAAATGATTGATACTGCGTTGAACAGCTTGTTGTCCGGACCTTTTGGCCAAAAAGGATTGTGCAGATAAAAACAGGCTCGGCCTGTTTTTATAGACGCGGATCAAGCATAGTGCTTCGCCTCGGGCAATCCCTCCCCGAGTAAAAATAGAGGGAAACTGAATATGCGGGTATGGCGGAATTGGCAGACGCGCTGGATTTAGGTGCTGTCACCTTAGTGAAAAATTTCCCATCAACCAGATAAAAGCGGGCCTGGCCTGTTTTTATAGACGCGGCTCAAGCGCAACGCTCCGTCTCGGGTATCCCCTCCCCGAGTAAAAATGGAGGGAAACTGAATATGCGGATATGGCGGAACTGGCAGACGCGCTGGTTTTAGGGTCCAGTGTCCAAGACGTGCAGGTTCGAGTCCTGTTATCCGCACCATGGCGAGTGTTCTTATAGCATTTGAAACGCTGTAAGAACACTCGTCTTTTTTGTTGTTGTTTTCATCCGGCGATTTCGGCTGGGATGTAGTTGACGAACACGCCCTTCCTGGTATTGACGGTCACATCAGGGATGGGCAGGGGCAGCATTTTAGGGATTGTGATTTCTCCCACGCAGTTATAATGGATGCGAAGCCGCTGTTCCCACACACCATCAATTTTCTCCGCATGGTAAACCTCGATCTTCTCAACCAACTCATTGAGCATCCGGGGCGTGAGCTTGCGTGCGCGGGTGTACTTTCGTACCAAAGAGATGAACATATCCGTGGTCATGGCCTGACTGCTCTGCTTCTCGATTTCGGAGCGGAGCTTTTTGATTTTCTCCGCCAGTTCCTTTTGCTCGCCCTCATACCGTCTGGACATTTTCGCAAAACGGTCGTCGGAGAGCTTGCCGGAAACATTGTCCTCATAGATGCGTTCAAACAGCCCGTCCAGTTCCTCGTCACGTGCAAGCAGGGATTTCAATTCCTTCTCCTTCAGCTTACGGTCGGTTTCCGCCGCTTGCTGGGAGTGCCCAATCACCGCTTTCAGAAATTCGTCCTCATAGAGACTGGCGAACTTCGTCAGACGGCGGATTTCACCAAGCACCACCTGTTCCAGAAAATCTACTCGGACATAGTGGGTGGAAGTACAGCTCCCACGGTTGCCCTTGTAATTGGAGCAGTTGAAATACTTGATCTCCGGGTTTCCCTGATTGAAATGGAAGTGAAGATTGCTGCCGCAGTCAGCGCAGACCAGCAGACCGGAGAACATGTTGTGCTCGCCTTCGTTGGTGCGGCGCTTGCGGATTTTTCCCCGCTTCTGCTGTACCTGCTCAAATACGGACCGTTCGATGATCGGCTCGTGGACGTCCTTGAAGATGACCCAATTCTCACGGTCATTCTCCAACCTCTTTTTGTTCTTGTAGGATTTGGAGTAGGTCTTGAAGTTGAGAATGTCACCGCAATACTCCTGTAAAGACAGGATTTTGGTCACGGTGGAACTGTTCCACTTGGTAGCGGGCTGCTGCTTTCCCTTTCCAGGCCGCTTGATGCCCTTTTTCAGCCAATAGGCGCGCGGGGTAAGAATTTCGTCCTTTTCAAGCTGGGCTGCAATCTGTTCCGTCCCGTAGCCCTCCAGGGTCATGCTGTAAATCCGTCGAACCACTTGGGCGGCTTCGTCATCTACGATCCATCGTTTCGGATTGTTGGGGTCTTTGATGTATCCGTAGGGAGGCTGACCCATCGGCTCGCCCGCATTTCCCTTGATCTTGTTGCTGATACGCCGCTTCTTGCTGATGTCGCGGGCATACCACTCATTGAACAGGTTGCGGATCGGCGCTAACTCATTCTCACCTTCGGCGGTGTCGATGTTATCGGATACCGCCACCAGGCGAATGTCATGCTCCGGGAAAAATTCCTCGGTCAGCCTGCCGACCTCGATGTAGTTACGGCCCAGGCGGGAAAGGTCTTTGACAAATACTGCGGCGGCCCGTCCCTGCTCAAGTTGCTGGATCATCTCCACAAAACCAGGGCGGTCCATCGTGACGCCGGAAATGCCATCGTCCAGGAAATGGACCAGGTTGGTGTAGCCTTTCTCTTTCGCCACTTTGGTTAGCAGCTTTTTTTGATTTCCGATGCTGTAACTCTCACCTTCCAGATTATCGTCACGGGAAAGCCGCTCGTAGAGGAAAGCGGTCACATCACGGGATTTTTTGTTATTCGACTGTCTCATAAGTCCTCCTTTCTGGACAGCCGAACAGCGCATATCTTGTATTCCCTATACAATTATACCGCTGTCCTCTGCCCGTGTCAGCCGAGTATGGAAAGTTTACATTTTCTCATTTTCGGCCTTCATCAATCGAAGGAGGACACTGCCCAAGGTATCCGGGCTTTTCTCTTTGAAAACAGACTCTACGACAAACGACCTATTGCCGAAGCGATAGGTCGTTTTTTCTTTCAAAGGGTTTTCCTGCGGCTTTTTACCGCTTGAAACAAAATTACGATCTTGCATAATAATCCCCTTTCATTTGCGTATAGTCGAAAACGAAAGAGGCAAAAAACGGACGGCTGCTGGCCGGCCAAAGGCACTTCCTTCGGTTGCAGCTCCACGGGAATCTCACCCCGGCCCATACTGATGGGTGCGCCGCGCAATGCTTTGAGGGCGTTCAACGCGGGAGTCTCATTATCCTGTCTGTGCATCCTCGCCCACAGGCTGCCACACCTGTTTCGCGGCCTGGTTTTGTCGCTCACCTGTTTGGTAGGGGTCCCGTCCTGCGGACTTGCAACAGGGTCATGGCGCACCGGCCGACCGGCTCCACACAGACAGATCGTATCCGTCTGCCTTATGCTGCCCGAAGGCTTTCTTTGTCAAGGGACAATAAGGCTTTGTCAGCCTGTAAAAGCATACCGCTTCCGATATGCTTTTACGGAATGACAAACAGCCCATAACGGGAAGCGTGGAAAGGGGGAAATGCTCCCCGCATGGGCTTAAAGAGTTAGCCTACATGAAACGCAAGAGTACGGGTGATAAGGCGCACTTGCAGCCTGTTGCGCATTTCTTCGTCCACATAGGAGTAAGTATTGCCTGCGTCGTCTTTCAGCGTCCGGGTACAAAGTTTCGCTATGTAACCTTCATAATGCTTCAAGATCGCGCACATGGCGTTTGTGTCGCCGTTTACCGCTGCGGAAATGACAGGGAACGGCAACAGATTTTCAGATTTCCTAACGGTATT